>Ga0210409_10001165_pt1 | contig 35860 bp, 21 predicted proteins | sample IncBWH17MmetaG_FD_161649 | JGI IMG/M metagenome (GOLD analysis project Ga0210409, IMG submission 161649) | Forest soil microbial communities from Barre Woods Harvard Forest LTER site, Petersham, Massachusetts, United States - Inc-BW-H-17-M | ecosystem: Environmental > Terrestrial > Soil >... | reverse complement strand
TGGGAGAACCAACGCCGAGTGAGTTCGCTTGTCAGATCGCTCTAAATGGCGATCTGCCAAGCCCACAAGCTGCCGAAAACTCACCTTGAAAGTGTTACAGGAAAAGGGGACCGGTCACCTTCGCTGAAATCATACTCAGCTTCGTGCGGAAAGAGGGGATCAGGTCACTGCTTGGAGAGTTCGCTTGCACCAACCACGACATCGGGCCGCTGTAGAAGGATTCCGGCGTACCCGTCTAGTTTGTCTTGCGGAACCTCTGTCCGGTACGCCCCCTTGAACAAAAGTTTCGCAAGACAAACCTGCTCATTAACCCGCGCCCTAACCAACGGCGTTTGCAGCTCGGTCGACAGGTGAAACTACTGCACTCGGATCGCCTGACGAGGGTTAAACAATTTTATGCAAGATCTTGACACTAGGCGGATCGTGAATTTCCGGTGAAATATTGCGGGCCAAGAGTGCTCCAATCGACAAGTCTCGGTTTAAAGTGGCGAGATCTGACATGGCCGGACTTGAGAAAATGCTTCAAAACGTAGGAGGCTTAAGTAGCGCGAGACAGGTGATGCAAGTTGTCGTATCCCTCGCCATCTTGGGGACGGCTCTGTTCGTGATCCTCTCACAAGGCATATAGCCCCCAGGACAAGCACTGGGCCTATGCATCGGCGGAAACCATCCTCGGCTATTACCGCAGGTTCAAGTAACCAAGTGCCGACGGCAGGACTTACTGATTTGGCAGCTGCTCTGATTTACGAGGGCGGGTGAGGCTGGCCTAGCTTGGGTACACGAGGGGTTACGCAGGGGTTCCACCACAGTACCGGTAACAAATTGATCAGATCGCCCGCAAGCATAGGCCAAGCATCCCTGAAATTCTGCGTTCGCTCACCGCCAGCTGGAGGATCGTTCTCATCGGAACCATGATGGCGACCATGACAACGGTCTCGTTCTACATGATCACCGCCTATACGCCCACTTTCGGCAACGCTGTGCTTCATCTTGCGAGCATAGAGAGTCTTGTGGTAACGCTGTGCGTCGGTGCATCGAATCTGTTCTGGCTTCCGACCATGGGATCGCTGTCCGACAAAGTGGGACGTCGGCCGCTGCTCGTCGTGTGCACAATACTGATGTTGCTTACGGCTTATCCTGCAATGCTGTGGCTGGTTCGCGAGCCCTCTTTCTCCCGTTTGCTGACGGTAGAACTCTGGCTGTCTTTTATCTACGGCAGCTACAATGGCGCCATGGTCGTTTTCCTGACAGAGATAATGCCAGTCAGTGTACGGACCTCGGGTTTCGCGCTCGCGTATAGCCTGGCCACTGCAATCTTCGGCGGATTTACGCCTGCAATCAGCACCTACCTCATCCACGTCACCGGAAATCGCGCGGTGCCGGGACTCTGGCTGTCGGTTGCGGCGGCGTGCGGCCTTGTGGCTTCTCTTTGGGCTAAACCTCAGCCTGGGGCGGTCGACGACAGCCCTTGAACAAGTTTTTTGAAATCCAACAACGGCTGTTTCGAGCCTCCCCTGCTAGACTGGCGGGTGCGGCGGTTGCTAATCCCTTTTGAGGCTACTCGTCCCAAACAGCAAGATTTATGGGACCACTAACTACAACGGGGTATGCTGCAGCCCGCGGCCACCAGCTCGCATCCTCGCATCTTAATTAGTTCGGGGAGTTCTCGGAGAGTTCGGAGGCAAGTGGAAATCGATGCCGCGATCGTCATTCTCTTTGGCGGTGGCGCTCAAATCCAGCTCAGCCAGAGCCACTTTGCGTCGATGCCCAGGCGTCCAGTAATAGAGAGTGCTTCCCACGATCGCATAATTCGCCACTTCAAGCCTTTTTCCATCATTGAATACCAGAGTTGTCCGTGGCTGATCCTCAAGAGGCGCAGAGTTCGCGGACGAATCACTCTTGGAAACGGAACCATCCTCCACTCTATCTTTATCTTGATCATCCGCGCGCAGATCCTCCGCGTGCAGGTCATCCGCGCGGGAAGGCATTGCCGGGTTGGGGCGGTTGATTATCGCAGGCCCGTCGCGGGACTGTTCTTCATCCGCTGAAGCATTGCCTTCCGGATCGACTACCACCGGGTACGTTACCGCGTAGACGGCGCCTTCCAGCGGACGAAAATGGTGATCGCGCCGGTCGCCGCGCGATCGCGTTCCCTCGGGCTCCGACGGAAGAAACGGATTGGTGCAGCAGTCGGGAAACGCCGGGGCGCCGTTAAACCCATTTGGCCCTAACGACGTAACACTTGCTGGAATCCCCGAAGCCAGATTTATGCGGCCATTGAAATTCGGGGACGTCACCGACGGCGGAGCGCCATTGATTTGTGCCGTCAGATTGGGCATTGTCAGAGCATGAATGAGTAGCCCAAGAACCGCCACTGTAGCTGGATTCGGCCGATGCACCGACGAATCATAGCACAACCTCAGGGGCAATTCTCTGATCAGTTACCGGGTAATTTAGCAGAATATCTGCTTGCATGGCTTGAGACGCAGATGATCATCGGATGGACGACTTCTCCCGGCCGCAAAAGCAGTTCTAATGCTGACATTAACTTTGTCCCAGCTCTACCAGCGCTTTGAGATTCCGAATCAAAACGGCTTCCCTGCGCGCGCTAACGATTCCTTTCACCTCCCACTGACAGAGCAGCCGGCTGACCGTGAACAGAGTCGTGCCGGTCAATTGGGCCAACTCCTCACGGGACAAGCTGACTTCGATATCGCCATTCACGCGTTTGCCTATTTGGCTTAACAGACGTACCAATTGACTGCTCAGCCGCGGACCTACCTTCTCGGTGGAGATTTCGCGGAAGCGCTCTTCGATTTCCTGCAAACGTTGCTCCAAAATGCAAACCGTATTACGCCGGAGGACCGGAAAACACTCCCCCATGGCTTCAAAGCTGGCAGCATCCCAAACCAGCCCTGAAGTCAACTGCAACGTTCGTGCGGTGGAACAATGGGCGCCGCGTGAACCCAGCGTTCCGACGATTTCGCCTGGCCCATTCAATCTCAGAATCACTTCACTGCCGGATTGACCGAACTGAGTTACCTTTACGCAGCCGGAGATGAGCAACACGATGTGTCGTACGGGGTCGCCCTCGAAATAAAGTGTCTGGCGGCGCGCGAACTGTTTTTCGTATGCTGCGGAGATGATGGTCGCGCAATCCGCTGAGGGGATATTCGAGAACAACGGAGACGCCTGCAGCAGAGCAATTCTCTGACTTACAGAGCCGGTAGTATCTCCGCTTCCCCCTCTTTCCGTCGACAACGCCTTCTCCACATGTTCCTGCATCACCGCTCCTGGAAACTACGAGGGGAGGACAAGGTTAGAGGAGGTCAACACCAGAGGGAGATCAGCGCCTGCGGCGCCTGCCGCTATTTCGGCATCCACCCGGCCGTATCGCACGTTTCATGCCAACTTAGCTAAAGGTAAGTACTTGATTCTGAATACAACGGAAAATCATACCTTCGGCACTGGTATGCCTGAAAACTGTACAAAAAGGAAAATTCTTGCCGCAGAGAAAAACCTGATCCGCTGTCCCCGGCTCACAGGTCTCTGTTTAAGCCCGGTTCAAAAAATGCGCGCACTATCGTGGACAACGTCACATACCAATTGGCAACAGAACCGTGGGTTTAGTCCACGGTCAATTGAAAGTGCAAGCTACAACCTTTTTCCTTACACGAATCATGTGCTGCCCGTAGGGACAAGGGTCTACAAGAGCCTGCGAAGATTGAGGCGCCATGCTGGAACGGTTCGATCTGTGCCGGCCGCTTTGCGTGGTGATTGGGTCGCTCATTCTTGCACTCATGGGTTGTTCAAAGCTGCTTGGCGACGGTCCGAACGGGGGCAGAGTAAAACTGGTTAGAGTTTTTTGATCGTTCGATTTTGCCGGTTGATCCTGCGAAGATGGCAGCGGACTTGTTTTTTCCGTCCTGGGGTCGAGCGGCAATGCAGGTTGCGCTTGCGGCACCGACGTCGGTGGGACAACGAGGTTATTGGAGTTGGTAGAGCTATTAGGCTTTGTATTCTTCACTGGTCCTACAGGGTTGTGGTTCGACGTTGCCGCCTCTCCTGATGGATCACCGGCTTTTGCTGCCCGAGTGTCTTTGTGACGTATACCCACTGCACTCCCAGTGCCGGTATCTACAAGACGCAAGTTCTGTTCTGTAAGATCCTGGCCTCGGACGATGTGAGGCGTAATGGCAAAAACAATCTCGTTTTCACGCATTTCCTTGTCCTCTTGCCCGAACATGTATCTGAGAATTGGAATCTTCGTGAGCCAAGGATAGCCGCTGAGAGATTGGGTCTCCGTCTCCTCCAGAATTCCACCGACCAAATTAACATCCCCGTCCTGTAGTCGCGTCTCATGCTCAATTCTGCGCTGCCCGATTACCGGCTGACTGATTCCGCCTATGTTCTGCGAGCCGGTGACGGAGGAGATTTCCAGCACCATCTTGAGAGTCACTTCATGCTCGGAGTGGACATGGGGAACGATATCGATGTTCACGCCCACGTCCAGGTATTGAAACTGCGTATTCACCAGCGGACTGATGCCTCCGCCACCACTGGACGCGAAAGAACCCGTCGCCACCGGCACACGGTCACCGATTTTCAGCGTGGCCTTCTCATTGTCGAGAGCTCGAATTTCCGGATTTTGGAGAATCTTCGTATTACTGTCACTCATAAGCGCTGTTAAGGAAGCTCCCGGTATACTTACCTGGAAATTGTTGGCGGTCAGATGGCTAAGGGTATTAAGGGTAAATGCACCGCTGCCACTCCCATCGGTTGTGCTGCCCTTACCTGTGGATGACCCTCCGGGAACCATTACGATGCTGGCCGAGGTCGGAGGACTTGTACCCAGGTTATGCAGACGGTCGCGGCTTACCTGCATTACGACAATGTCGATTACAACCTCGGCTTTGGGCTTGTCGATATCCGACAACAGTTTTTCAGCCAGCACCATCTGGTCTAAAGTTCCACGTACAACCATCGCGTTTTGGTTCGGTATCAGCTGAATTCGACTAAGATCTAAAATCCCCCGAATGGTATTCGCGGCCTCCTGCAATTCAGCCGCGGTTGAAAGGTTTTTCAGATAAAACGTTTTCATCACGTTATTCTGGAGTTCTTTGCGCTTGGCGGCGGTGTCGGCAGCCACCAGGATTGTGTTCGCCGAAGCCGGCTGCCAGAAACTCTTGGATTCGAACGCGACCATATTCAGCGCTTCGGTCAGGGTCACGTCGTTCAGTTCAATGGCGATGCGCGGCGCCTTGAAGTCCGCATCGCACAATACATTGATTCCCGCCAAACTTCCGATAATTTTGTAGATCTTGTCGGCATTTTCACCTAACCGCAGATTGATCGGCGTGGTGGAGAGTGCTTTCAGTTCAACTGGCCCCTCCGCTTCCTCTGCCATTTTGGCTAAGGAAGACGGGAGTGTAGTGTGAACCGCGTGCTGGCGCTCATTTTGCTTGATGATCTCGGCTGTGCGCTGAAGCTCCTGCTGTGCGACAAAGTTTGACCGATCGATTTCTGCCGCCTTCTGAAATTCTGCCAGTGCCTCCGGCAGCTTACCGCTATCGCGAAGCAATTGTCCGGCATGAACGTGTTCCGCCGCGGCATAGAAACGAAGCCGGGTGTAGGCTGCAAAGAATCTTGCATCTTTGGGGTTGAGTGTATGCGCCTTTTTATATGCCTCATAGGCGGCGTCGTAGTTATTTTTTTCCTCGGAGTGAACTCCCCGTTTATATGCTGAACTGGCCTGATCTGCATACCCTGGCAAGGTAATGGCCACAACTACAATCCAGGTCACCAGGATTTTTAGACGCCTCATGATGTTTTTGCCGAACGTTCGAGTCAACCGCGATGCAGGGTGCAAGTCTGCTGCCAAACCAAGTGGGGAGTTGGGGGTTAGCTTTAAGAGGTCAGGCCTTTTTCGCTGACGACAACATTCTTAACTCATCTGTCCTCAGGCGTATTTGTGCCAGCGCAAAGATACTGATTTATATATCTTCTGTTCTGGAGCAATAGGCTGGGAATGACATATTTTCTCGCGAACTGACTCGCGGACCTTGCGAGACGCCGTAATTGCGGTAGTTGTTCAGCCCAGGCTTGAGTCCACGACGCCGCAATGTCTCTGTTCTGCGCTTCCCAGCAGAAGTATGCAGAAGTAATCCATCGTAACGGCAATTATTTCCCCTTCGCATATCGGTTTTCGAAAGCAAACGTTATTGGGATGACTACCTTTCGCACAAATTCATTGCGCGAGCGAGGATTTGGTCGAGGTCCTGCGAACTCGAGGCCGAAACTCTGCGCTTATGTTTGCCATCGTTGCTGCTGCGCAAAGAAAAGAAATCTATCGCGAGTAAAGTCTTCTTGTCAGAGTCGGTGACAGCCTGGAGCAGTCGCCGGCCCCCCACCTCCCCAAAAGTTGCAGAGTTAATTCCTGCCAGCTACGGGCTTGGAGTTACTCGATTTTATGCGTGTTAACGGTTGAGAGTGATTGGCTTTCCAGTGGTCTTGGTGGCTCACTGTCAACCAGCAAGTTGTCGCCTGAGGTCAGAAAGGAGGCTGCCAGTCATGAGAAAGCTCTGCCAGATTTTGTCGCCAATATTCCTAGCCTGCGTTGCCACAGTAGCCGCGAGTGCGCAAAGCAACAACCAGGGCGGTGGCTCCTTTTTGCTTCAATGCCCCACCAGCACAGTGTGGCACCCAAGCTCGCTTTTCGCCTACGATCCATCGCAGCAAGAGGGTTCTTACACTGGTCCGCAGATTAGTTCGGAGACGGTAAATGGCGTTCCACTGTCCTACAGCTTGAATGGCGGCGGCATCAAGTGCCAACAGGTTTCGGGAGGCGATGGTTACATGACCGAAGCCGATGGCAACCAGACTTTCATGTTTTCTTTTGGCCCGTTGTCCGGACTGAACTCGATCCAGAAGGGTCAGCCGGGCACGCAGTTCGCAACAGACTTTAACAAACCATTCTGCAACGGCCCAACCTACAACAGCGGACAGCCGAACCCGTACTACGACTTCAACGCCAACGCCTGCATGCCCGGAACCAGCCCGGACGGCGCCGTCGGTTATATCCCACCCTCTGCGACGAATCCCAATCCAGGCGCTGATGCCGCCGCAATCATGAATACCGGCGTCATGAATGGGAACATTCCAGCACCGCTGGTCGCAATCGACGAAGATGACGAACTTTTCCTGACTCTAAGTAATGTCGGAATGATCATGCGACCGGATTTGTTTGAGCAGCACACGATTCACTTCCACGGCTATCCCAACGCATCCTCTTTTTATGATGGAGTACCGGATGCATCGCTCGCCATCAACATCGGCGGCAGCTTCACTTACTACTATCTCGCGCCTGACGCCGGGACTTACTTCTGGCACTGCCACATTACTCCCCCCGAGCACTTGCAGATGGGCATGGTCGGGCAGCTTTACGTGCGGCCTCGGCAAAACCGCGTGCCCGCGGGCACCGACCTTTATTCCGCGCTCGGACTACAGCAACAGGACCTGCGAACTGCATGCAATACCAGTAGCTCCACCGATCAGGACATCCTCTGCTCCACGCCGTTACCTCTGGGAGATAACGGCTTCATTCATGTCGCGGGTTACAAATATGCATATAACGATGGCGACGGCAGCACCCGCTATGACATAGATGTTCCTCTCCAGATTCACGGGTTCGATCCCAACTTCCACTTCGTCGGAATGACATTCAATCCTGAAGGCTTTGCTGACATGAAGGACAAGTATTTCCTGCTCAGCGGCCGGAGTTACCCGGACACCATTGGTATCCCAGGCTACGCTGGTCTGCCGGCAACCGGCACGACCAATCCCGACCCCGTCACCAACGCGATTTCGACCGAAGCATCCGACGGCCTTTCCCGGCCCTCCCAACCATTACCGACCCTGATTACGCTGAACTCTAAAGGCGGACCGAATGGAACCGGGCAACGCGCATTGCTTCGCATTTCCGACTTGGATGTTACCGAGTATCAGACCTTGGCATCCCTCGGAATACCCATGCAGATCGTTGGCTTCAACGCCAAGCTGTTGCGCGACCAGGCAGGAAACAATCTCTACATCAAGACTAACTCGATAACTTTAGGCGGCGGGGAGTCAATGGATGTGATCCTCGACAGCACCGGCGTCCAGCCTGGCACTTACTTTCTCTACACGCCAAACCTGGACCACTTGTCGAACGACAACGAGAACTTCGGCGGGCTGATGACCGAAGTGGTGGTCCAGTAGGAGAGCAGCAATGAGCCACACGAACGTGAAAAGACGGAATCCGATGACTCGAATTTTTTTCGCTGCTATAGCTGCGATCTTGCTTCTCCCAGTCGCCGCGCATGCAGCGGTGCCGGGCATATCCGGATCTACATTCAGTCTGAGCGCCCACGATGGTTACAGCACACAACCGGACGGCGCGCAGATTTACTCCTGGGGTTACAGCTGCGCCGGCGCGAATCCGGCGCCCACATTCGTTCCATTTCCCGGCAACTGCCCGGTCATGCAGATTCCCGGTCCAACGTTGTTCGTCAACGAGGGGCAGGTTATTACGGTGAAACTGACCAACAATCTGCCGGCAGGGGCGGGTAATACATCCATCGTTTTTCCCGGATTCCAGGTGACTGGCAGCGGCGGCACTGCGGGCTTGTTAGCGCAGGAGGCAACCACAGGTCAGACCGTCACTTACACGTTCACAGCTACAACCCCGGGCACGCACGCGTACTACAGCGGAACGCAAGGTGATCTGCAAATTGAAATGGGACTTTACGGCGCATTGATTGTCCTTCCCAAATCAGCGATCAGCGGCTGCAAACAAGGGCCGTACTCGATGGCAGCGAATGCCTATGACCACCCGGAAACCTGCTACGACCGGGAGTACTTGTTTCAATGGGCAGAAATGGATCCGCGGATACACCGGCAGGCCGAGCAGCAAGTGCAGACAATTTCGAACTGGTCCGCCTCTAACCCTACGGGCCTCCCGTGTCCTACCGCGCTTTCAGTGGCGGTTGAACCCTACCATCCCGCGTACTTCCTTATCAACGGGCGCTCGATGCCTGATGACATGGATCCGGCGTACGCGCCTAACTATCCGAATCAGCCCTACAACGGCAATCCACACATGCATCCCGGCGATCTGGTGCTGCTGCGGGTCATCGGGCAAGGACGTTTGCAACATCCTTTCCACGAACACGCAAATCACGTTCGTATTCTGGCCCGCGATGGCAATTTGATTCTCAGCCAGAACGATAGCCAGCGTGTAGTGCGATTGGCCGGCCGCATGGAGTTCACCACCGACACCACGCCCGGCCAGGCATTCGACGGCATCTTCTATTGGACCGGCAAAGGTCTGGGCTGGGACATCTACGGACACACTCTACCAACCACGTCAGCTCTGGTTGCAACTGCAACCGAGAACGCGAATACCGTAACCATTACGACTGGCTTACCCTTCTCCAGTTCCGTACAAGTCGGACAAACCGTAACCGTCTCCGGTCTGCCGGCAGGCTACAACGGTACATTCACCATCCAGTCGGTCGGCAGCAATAGTCAATGCTCCACGGCCAACTCACCGGGAAACTGCGTACTCACTTATACCGATCCAGTCGGCGGGCTTGCGCCCTCTAATAATACGTTGGCAGGCTCGGTTTCAATCGTTACCTCCCTGACCGACCCCAATCCCTGCATTCCGGACGCTAACGGTTACTACACCGCTGCCAGCGGCGCTCCACTCAATGCGTTGAACTACTACGAATGGTGCGCGGACCACAACCATCCCCTGGAAACGAATCCCGTCGGTCAGGTGGGCGGTGCCGGACCCATCACCCTGCCCGACCCGCTCATCATGACGAACGGTCTTTGGTATAACGGCACTCCCTATCTCGGACCAGACGCCGTACTCAGAGCCAAAGGGCCGACTCCCCTGCCCCCGAATTCAACCACGATGAATCCGACGCAGGAGTCAGGAATCGCGTTCATGTGGCACTCGCACAATGAGCGCGAGATCACGACTAATGACGTTTTTCCCGGTGGCATGCTGATGATGATGCTCGTTGATCCGCCGGTATTCGTCATTGACGAAACACTGTGATGAGGAGAAGAGTAATGCGATCCAACTACCCGACGGCGATTACGAAAACCTTGTTAGTGGGAATGATCCTCCTCCTCTCCAGAGTATCCTGCTCGGCTCAGGCGGTGACGGTAGGACTGACCGCCACGCAGCAGACCGCGTTTATGCCCGACGGCAACACCGTTCCGATGTGGGGATGGCAGTGCGACTCCGTTAGCGCGTTGGCCAAAACCTGCCTTGCTTTAACGGGTACGCCGCAGGCCGGCGGCGCCATTTGGCAGCCGCCGCTGATCGTGGTTCCCACCGGCGTTGGGTTGACGATTAATCTGACGAACAATCTGCCAATGGAAACTTCGGTGACGATCGTGGGACAGTTGGGCGGCGGTCTGGGAAGCCCACAGAGAGAATCCGGGCCGCGCACTGATGGAGCTCATGCTGGGCAGACGCAAACCACCTGGCCGATCCAGACAGGAGCTACTTTCACTCCGCCATCGCAGGGCTTGCGCGCTCGCTCGTTCGTGCCCGAGGCGGGGCCGAATACTGGCACCCAGCACTATCAATGGGCCGGTTATAACTTACAAACTGGACAAGGCCTGAAGCCTGGGACCTACCTCATTGAGACAGGGACCTATCCTTCAATTCAGGGTCCTATGGGACTCTATGGAGTGCTGGTTGTCACAACCCCTCCAGCCATTCCTGGAACAACCTTTAATACGACGGGCATCGCCTATGCTGGTTCTGTTATCACCAAGGCTCCTAACACCAGCAAGAGTTATCAGATCCAGTATGACGCCGATGTCCCTCTGCTGTTGAGCGAAATTGATCCGGTGCAGAACTCCGCGGTCGCCGCCGCCGCGCACAATAGCGCGAGCGAAACCGCAAAATGGACACCCGCTTGCGGCCAGGCGAACGCATGTTATCCGCCCGCGGTTAATTACACACCATTGTATTACCTGGTGAACGGGCAATCGTTCGACAAGACATCGGGCGCATCGGCGACAGCTGCTGTTGGAATTAACGCATTAACGGGCAATGTCCTGCTGCGGTTCGTAAATGCGGGACTGCGGATGCACGTGCCTTCGGCAGCCGGGCTGAATATGTCCCTGGTCGCGGAAGATGGCAATGTTCTTCCAGATATTGCGTTGCAGGCCGCTAATGGCGGACCAACAAGCTTTAAGTACAATGCCAGGACCCAAAACGAAGTGTTTCTCGCCGCGGGCAAAGCCTACGATGTCATCGTAAACCCAGCCAACAACGCCACGCCTTCGACGCCTCCGACGGCTTACAATGCGGGAACTTTTACGGTGTTTGATCGCCAGGGAAGCTTGTCGGGAAACGCATTCCAACACGATACGGGGATGCAGGCGATTATCCAGGTCGGCGGCGGTACAATTACGCCGCTGGCAATCGCCAGGGCGGTGGATGACAAATTCATCGTTCCAGCTGGAGCCTCCACCTTTACCGCGAACGTGTTGAGCAATGACACCGGGATCTCAAATGCATCACAGACTCAGACCGTGGCCTGCGCCACGTCCTCCGCGGCCCAGAATTTCACCACCACCAATGGAGGAAACACAGTCACGTTAAACCCGAATGGGTCCTTCGTTTGGACACAAACCGGCACGGGAGTCCTTCCTGACAGTTTCACCTATTGCGGCAATGGAAATCCAAACCTCGCGGCAACGGTAACTTTGACTGCAGCGAAGGTGGGTGGCGCTCCAACGGCGACCGACGCGAGTTTTACCAGCAAAGTTTCCTCTCTTATCAAGGTCAATGCGCCTGGCGTACTGGCCTACGTTACCGACCCGACGGGATATCCGCTCACTGCTTCAACGAGCGTGACTAATGTATCCGCCGGCATGAACGTGATCATGAATCCGGACGGCGGATTCACCGCCACGTTGTCGGGCAACACCAACCAGACACAAGCCAGTTTCACTTACCAGGCGGTGAACTCGCAGGGGACGAGCAGTAATCCCGCAACCGTTACGTTGAATTTTCTGGCTGGAAGCGGATTGCAGGTCCACGTGCAGGATGCCCAAACCAAAGCGTCGATTACGGATTACAAGTGGATCATTGAGCAAGACCTGACAATGCACATCAACCCTGCCGCGCAAGTAAACAATGGAACCTTAGTTCCAAACCAGGGCACCAATTTCCACACCAGCTACATGCCGGTAATAGCATCGGGCTGCACCGGGCCTCAGAGTTGTGAGCGGAGTCAGACGGTTTACGACCCGGTTACACACTCCCACGTGCCGGCAGCATGCGATGGCAGCGGCATTTGCTATCCCGATCCACAAGGCGCGGGACTGCCCCAATCGATGCCAGGTCAGGTTAACCTTACTGCAACCAATCCCGATGGAAGTCCGGTGTACTACTACGTCTCCATTCTTCCGGGTGATGCCGCGAATCCGTTCGATAAAGGTTATACGGGCTCTCCCGCAAACTGCACCCTTCCCCCTACTGATCCCAATTTTGTCGATCCCTCGAAGTGCGGGCACACGATGGGCGGTGCTCCCGTTGCTCCAGGGCAAACCGCGGTCACTGTGAACGTAGAGCCAAATCCTCTGCCTACGGCCACGGTCACTGTTTTTGTCTTCGAGGACGACTTTCCACTCAATGGTGAACCGGACGCCGGGGGTGGAGTTGACTCCTTATCGACGCAGGAGGGTGGGCTGGGAGATTTTCAAGTCGAACTATGGGATGACGCGGGCTCAAGCGGCGATGCTACCGGGCAGATGACTTATGACATGTTCAACGAGCCGCTTACCAACTCTTTGAATGGAACACTCGACCCTGCCACCGGGTTAAATGCCTGCCCCATTGCCAGCACAGCCGCTGACTCCACCGGAAAGTCGAATGCGGTGGCCATTGGTACGATAATTGTCTGCCCGCTATTCGAATCGGATGGGAAAACTCCGTCCCCACTGACTGGACAGGCGGTCATCAAGAACCTGATGCCTGGTAGATACGGGATCATAGTACATCCAGGAGCCGCCAGAGCAGCTCGTGGCGAGGAATGGCTGCAGACCAATACGCTGGACGGTACTCATTTCCTCGACTCTTTCGTGCGAGCAGGAGAACCAGCATATTTCCAGGAATTCGGTCCCGGCGGTTTCCACGTATTCATGGGAATGGCAAATCCGGCAATCATTAACAAGCGTCTGGCAACCTTGTGCGGTTCTGCCAACGCGCCTGCCTGCAACAATACGATTCAAGGTCAGGTCAGCAATCTGCACATGTCGCGTCCCCCGAGCGAGCAGCTTTTCAGCAGCGGCAGCTACGCGGCCTTGTCGTATACCGCCTGCTACGTCAGCATCGGAGAGCCTGACGGGGCAACGGTGGCCCTCACAAAATGCGATCCGAACGGGAATTTCACATTCACTGGCCTTCCCGATGGCGATTACGCCCTTGTTGTATTCGATCAATGGCTGGAGCTGATCGTGGACGGATCCAGCAAAGCGGTGAGCGTGAAGGGCGGTACCATCACCAACGTAAGTTACTCGGCATTCAGCTGGCAGACGCACATTTTCAATAACATCTATATGGATGTCAACGGGAATGGTATCCAGGATCCAGGCGAACCGCCGATTGCCCAGGTTGCAAGCAGAATCAGAATGCGGAACGGAAAGTTCAATAACTTTTCGCTTACCGACATAACTGGCCACGCCAACTTCTATGAAACATTTCCGTTATTCAGCTGGTATGTAGTCGAATCCGACACCACGCGTTACAAGGGTACGGGTGTACATGTGGTCTACGACGCCGGTGGACAAGTAGACGGTCCTGCGCCGGTTGGAAACGGCAACACAGTCGCTGCCTATCAGGGATTTTTGAATTCGATCGAGAGCTTCCCGGTTGCTAACAATTTGAGGGTGCCGGGAGCGGTTTACTGCGGTAAGGCGGATTGCTCCGACGTTAACCTGGCGACGAATCCACAGGGCGGCGGACCCGGCGGCTCGACCGGTCGAATTGACCCCGGCACGACTCTCACCGAGGGCTTGCAGGGCTTCCTCAGCCAGACCCAAATCCTCGACTGGGGCAAACAGCCTTATGGCGTTGGTGAGAATGGCGGTATCCGCGGTCACGTCGTGTACAGCTCGACGCGGCCGTTTGACGATCCGAATCAACTTTTCCAGAATCTCTGGGAGCCACTCGTTCCCCGTGTCACCGTCAACCTGTATCAAGAAGGGACCGCGCCCGATGGCACGCAAACTTTAACCTTAATCGACACTACTACTACCAGTAGTTGGGATGACTGGTCCTCAGGCTTCCATGCCGATGGGGTCACGCCAAACATGAGTTGCCCGGGCCAGGATCCCGCCGATCCGTTCTTTAACTACACTCTGAAAAACTCACCAAACCCCCTGAACCCCAATACCAGTCGGCCGGACAACGCCCAGTTCAAGTGCTATGACGGCCTGCATGTCTTCAACCAAGTGCAACCTGCGCCGTACGACGGGATGTATCAATTCCCTACGGTGAACTGCAAAGCTTGCGTAACCAACCCAGTGAACCCGGGCGGTCCCAAGATTCTGCCAACCGGTAAATACGTGACCGAAGTAGTCGTTCCCCCCGGTTATGAACTGGTAAAAGAGGAAGATAAGAACATCCTCATCGGCGATAACTACATCGCGCCAGTGACGCAACAGTTCGGCGCCATCAGTAACATCTTCATCGTGCCAGACCAGGCGACCATTAACAACGGCAATCCAGCCTTCGGCACCGGAGGCGGCGCCACTAACCCAACGACGGATCTCGGTCGTTCGAATATAGGCGGTTTCGGACCAGGTGGATTGATCGTGATGCCTGCGGCATGCGTGGGCGCACTCCGCGTGGTTCCGGACTTCATGAGCATCTCGCCCGAATCCGGAGAAGTGGCGCCTTTTGCAGGCGCTTCGCGTCACTTGTGCGATCGCAAGGAACTCACGCTCGACGACCAGATGCAGGCGCAGGCCGACTTTTTTATCTTCACCAAAACGCCAGCTGCCTCGCATTTCTCAGGATTCATTCTGGATGACTTCTCTTCCGAATTCGATCCGGCTTCGCCCACTTTCGGCGAAAAATTTGCCGTGCCCAACCTGCCAATATCGATCAGGGACTTCAACGGAGTGGAAGTATCACGCGTCTACTCCGATCAGTGGGGCATTTACAACGGATTGACCTACTCAACCTGGGACGTCGACCCGCCCAATCCGACCGGTTACGCCCCGAACATGATGATCACGTGCATGAACGATCCTGGTCCTATCCCTGACCCCAACCACCCAGGACAATTGATCAACGATCCTTTATACAACCCCGCATACAGCAACTTCTGTTATGAGAACCCCTTTATGCCGGCCGATACCGATTACCTCGATACGCCGGTGGTTCCAGTTTCAGCCTTCGCCGAGAGTTACAACCCCCCGGATTGCGCATACCCCGATCGCACTCCAGCCATCGCCAGCGTCGCCGGCGACTCTATCGGCGGCGGTGCTGGACCGTGGGTGAGCGCATTCGGCAACCAGATAACTATCCATGCCCTGGGTGACCAGAGTGTGCCGAACAACGCCTATTCGGGGCCAGCGGCAAGCAGTTCACCGTTCAACCAGAAATTCATCACGCGACATTATGGTTTTGGACAAAATCCGGGGACCGTCACCATCGGCGGAGTCCCGCTGACGAATGTGCAATGGGACGATATGACAATCACCGGGAATGTCCCATCGGGAGTGCCTGCGTGCGCCCTGCAGCAAGCGGGACAACCCACCGCCTACTGCGGCGAGTTGGTGATAACAGCCGCCAATGGTCAGCAGTCGATTGATACCGTCACGGTCACGATCGGCGGTAAGACTCCCACTTATGTGCAGAATGGAAGCAGCACCATCCAGTCTGCCATTGACAAAGCAACTCCGGGAGACCTCATCATCGTTGGTCCGGGAACCTACAATGAAATGCTGCTCATGTGGCAGCCAGTCCGGCTGCAAGGTGTGGGCGCCGCCTCCGTAACCGTTAACGCCAACGCCCATCCGGCCGGCAAAATTGACCCGTGGCGCAGACAAGTGGATTGCCTCTTCGGCTTGGCTCTTAATGGTGGCGCGGTGAACAACACGATCAATCCCGCGACCGGCAAGCCAACCAACCCCTACGATCCTACGGGAGCGTATTCCTGCTCATCCCCCATGCAAGGTGCGGTGGACCCGTTGCCTCTTGAAACCACCGTCGGTTGGAACACCAGTTTCAATGGCAATTTGTCGGAATTACTGCAGGAGCCCACATTGATGGGGGCTTATGAAGGTGCCGCCATTACAGTTTTAGCGAAGGGAATGGAGAATGCGGCTGACGTAGCCACTGGAGCTGCAGCTGTTATTCCACTCAACAACACGACCGACTGCTCGAACGTAGCCAATTTCCTTTGCGCTCCGTCGCGCATCGATGGCATGAGCTTTACCAATAGTTCTCAAGGTGGTGGTGGCATCTGGCTGCACGGTTGGAGCCACAACCTGGAAATCTCCAACAACCGGGTCCACTCCAATGGTGGAACGCTCACCGGCGGCATCACTGTCGGCCAGGCAGAGACCACAGATGGCACCCTGATAGGCACCGTCCAGGCGCCGTTCTTGTACAACACGAATGTAAACATCCATCACAACGCTGTCACGGCAAACGCCTCGTACGGGGATGAATTGAACTCCAACACGCCATCTTCATCCGGCGGCGTGACTATTTGCAGTGGGTCTGATTACTACAAGTTCGATTACAACTGGGTGTGCGGCAATCTGAGCACGGGTGATGGCGGCGGCTTTGCTCACTTTGGTTTCAGTTACAACGGCGATATCTCACACAACTCGTTCCTCTTCAACCAGAGTTTCAATCCCACTCTGACTACGCACGGCGGCGGCGTGATCGTCCAGGGCGCGCCCCCGGACGGCACAGCTTGCGAAAACAGTTCGGTCGATCTTGATTGCCCTCCCCAGCTTTCCGACGGTGTCGGTCCTGGACTCACGATTAACGCCAACCTGATCCAGGGCAACACGGCGGAAAGTGGCGATGGCGGCGGCCTCCGATTGCAGAATGTGAATGGAACCGACGTGCAACGCAACCCCAGCGATCCATCTGGCTGGTACAAAGTCAGCGTCACTAATAACATCATCGTGAATAACGTCGCAGGCTGGGCGGGAGGCGGAGTTTCGCTGCAAGATGCGGTGCTCGCCGACTTCATCAATAATACGATCGCTTCGAACGACACTACCGCTTCTGCGGGCGTGCTCTTCGACAGCGCCCTGACGCCGAATAGCAATGTTCCTCCTCCGGGCTGTGACCCCGTAACTGGCGCCGGTTGCAACAACCCGATTACGACCTCACAGTACGAGCCTGCCGGGCTGCAGACGTCGCCCCACGGCATAGTTTTGTCCCAGGCGTTCACAGCACCCGGCGTGTCCTGTCCGGCTGGCCATCCGAATTGCACGAAGTTCTCGAATCCGGTGCTGGCCAATAATCTGTTCTGGCAGAACCGCGCGTTTTACATCACTACGGGCGCGAACCCAATACCAGGTTTGCAGACCGTGGTAACCCTGGTCCCACAGTTGAGTCAGACCGCAACCGGTGCGTGCCCCACGACGGGATTTAATGGTGGGCAGGGCCCCTATTACTGGGACGTTGGAGTGTACGGCGATACCGCGCCGGGACCCAACACCACATCAGGATTGGTGCTCAACCCGGTGTTTTCGATCCTGGACGATCCCGGTTACGATCCTTCGAATCGCACCGTCAACCCGAAAGTTGTCAGTCAGTACTGCAACGGTTCGCGTGTACCCCCGGAGATTGCGCCGCAAATCTGCACCAATGGCGCCAATGCTCCCGGATGTGGAAATGGAGGAATTACCGTACCCCCTGGGGTTCCGGACTTGAATCCCTTCTATCCGCTGTTCACCCTCAATCCTGCGGCAACGCCGGATGAAGGTAACAACTGGATCAATATGTTTTACGGGCCTCTGGCCTTGTCGAATGCGTCCCTTGCCCCCGGCCAGAACGGGTATGGTGTGGCGCTCGGGAACTACGCCCCAGCCTCGGGGTCCCCCGCCATTGACGCCATCGGCACGAATTCGCCAACTTACGCCCTGGCTCCATCCACCGACTTCTACGGGAACCCGAGGCCGGACGCTTCGGGATCGCAGGTCGATATCGGGGCGGTGGAAGTCCAGGGTTCTTTGAACCCTACCGCCGCAGTTGCCCCCACCTCGGTAACCTACGGAAACCAGTTGATTCTTACCCCCAGCACACAGTTGGTCACTCTGTCGAACACCGGTGATGGCCCTCTGAGTATTACAAGCATGAGCATTACCGGCGCGAACGCGAATGATTTCACCGTCTCTAACAATCCTTGCGGGACAAGCCTGGCTGGGAGGGCGAACTGCGGGATCAGCGTCAACTTTACGCCGACGATGCTTGGCGCTAGGTCTGCCTCGCTGAATATCGCAAGCAATGATCGGGACAATCCGAGCCTGACAGTAGGTCTGACGGGAACCGGCACTGCTCCAATTGCCGGAGTCATCCCTACGACTTATGCATTCGGAAACCAGTTGATCAATACCAGCACGGTTGCGCAAGTTGTGACCCTGTCGAACACTGGTAATGCTCCCCTGACCATCGCCAGCATCAGCGTCAGCGATCCGACCAACTACGGTCTAAACAACGGATGCGGCGGAAGCCTGGCAACAGGAACAAGCTGCCCGATCAGCATCACGTTCAATCCAACGACTCCCGGGGCGAAAAACGCAACATTAACCGTCACCGATAACTCTAATGGAGTGAACGGGAGCACCCAAAGCGCAGGTCTCACAGGAGCGGGCGTGGCGCCAGTGGCCAAGGTTTCCCCCACCTCACTGACGTTCCCAGCTGGCACTTCTCCGAAAAATTCGCAAGTAGTGACATTGTCCAACACCGGCAACGCGCCGCTTACGATCAACAGCATCAACTATACCGGAGCGGATCCGGCAGACTTCCTGCAGACCAACAATTGCGGCACGAGCCTGGCTGCCGGCGCGAGCTGCACAGTTAACGTGAGCTTTAAGCCGACGGTGGCTCTCACTCGCTCGGCCACTCTAAACATCAATGACAACTCTTTCGGCACTCCCAATCCGCAGACCGTGTCTGTGTCTGGCACCAGCGTCGGACCGATTCTTAACGTCCAGCCAGCAGCCTTGACCTTCACTTCACTGGCAAACGTGACGAGCCAATCGCAGACAATAACTGTCAGCAACGGGGGAACTGCGAATTTAAGAATTATCAGCATCGGACTGAACGGCGCTAATGCCAACGAGTTTGGTGCAATTCCCAATTGTCCTATCGGCGGGACGTCGGCATTAGTTCCCAATGCCAGTTGCACGATTACGGTGACGTTCAAACCGTCGTCAACCAATTCGTCCACGAGAATGGCAAAACTCACCGTCAACGCGGCGAGCCCGGCAGTGGCGCAGTCGGTAAGCTTGACCGGCAACGTCAGGATTCCCAACGTTTCTGGCGTGGTAGCGCCCTCGTCTGGAAGCACGCTGGCATTCGGTAATCAGCAGGTAGGCACAACCAGCGCAGCGCAGACGGTAACCATCACCAATTCGACTTCATCAACGGCGAACCTGGTTATCGCTTCCATTAACTTCTCGAGAATCCAGTACCACCAGAGTGGTTGCACTATCGGCGGCAGCGGATTGGCTCCTGGCGCAAGCTGCACCATGAATGTGACGTTCGACCCTGCGGGCGCGGGTCTAGACAACGGCACGATGATTGTGCACTTCGGATCGCCCGCCAGTCCGGCTTCGGCGACCTACGCGTTGAGCGGAACTGGAGTACGCCCCTCAGGTAAGCTCTCCCCGGCGCCGGCCTTTGGCACCGTGAAGAGCGGCACAACCAGCGCTCCGGAGACAGTGACCTTTACTAATACCGGACTCGGACCTGTGAAGCTCAACAGCATTACAACTGTTGGGCAATTTGCTGTCGCAACCGGCGGGAGCGCTGGAACCTGCGATACCTCTACCTCAATTCCGGCGGGAGGAACCTGCACGATCAATGTCACGTTCACCCCGACGGGCTTGGTTCCCCCAGCACAAAGGAGCGGTTCTCTCAAGGTGATTTTTGGTGGGACGTCCAACATTACCGTGGTTGACTCGCTGATCGGGAGTACTCATTAGCACAAGGTGAAAATTGCTCAGCCCTGGAGCGGCCGGCCGATACGGCCAACCGGAATCAGGCAAACAAAGCAGTCAACCCGAACCCAAAGCTTTTAGGAACCGAGGAAACTGAAACGAATGTCGAACCGCTCAGCGCAGAGTAACCGCTTCATCTTGTCAGTAGTATTCGTCGTTGCCGTAGTCCTGGTCTTCATGGTTTTTGCAGCCCACGCAACGGCGAATGGCGACCCTGACCCTGCCGGGATTTCTCATCCTGGCTTTTCTGCAATCGCATCAGCCGTAACCTCCGGCCGTCAAGCCATGATCTACCGCCGGATTTTAGGGATTGACGATTTGCACATCCGCTCAACAGCTTCGGGCTCGCTGATCCGGTTCAGCTACCGCATCGTGGATGCTGAAAAGGCAAAACCGCTGAACGATAAAAAATTCACTCCACTTCTCGTTGATGAAAAGACCGGCCTTGCGCTTCAAGTCCCGGTCATGGAAAAGGTGGGTCAGTTACGCCAGGTGGCGACTCCACAGAATGGCCGTGAATACTGGATGGCATTTTCAAATAAAGGCCGCTACGTGAGTCCTGGCAACCATGTGGACATAGTGGTGGGCAAGTATCGCATTAGAGACCTGGTGGTGGAAGGCATACAGCGGTCAAACGCCGCAAATCACTGAAACGGCTCATTTCAATGGAACCGATGGATCTTGCTCATTTGGCACATCCTTTGCAAGAAGACTGAGCGGAATAGCCGAAAGGCTTGAACCGTGCTTTCTAGGAGTCATCTTATGCTGCAAAAGGGAAAGTATTTACCCTCTCTTGGTCTAGTAATTTTCTCCATATATTTAACTTTACTTCTTTCGGCACTTCTTTCGGCCGCGGAGACGATGACCGCAAACAAAGAATTTACTGCGGCACAAATTGTAGAAAAAAACGTAGCGGCGCGCGGCGGTCTTGCCGCATGGCGATCGGTGCAGACAATGTCCCTGTCGGGCAAAATGGAGGCTGGCGGACGGCAAAACACACAACTGCCCTTCACCCTGGAAATGAAGCGAACCCGCATGACCCGGCTGGAATTGGAATTTCAGGGCCAGACCGCGGTGCAGGTTTACGATGGGACGAATGGTTGGAAGCTCCGGCCGTTTCTTAATCGCCGCGAGGTCGAACCCTATACGCCGGAAGAACTGGAACTGGCATCAGCACAGGCTGACCTCGACGGCCCGTTGGTCGACTACGCGGCGAAAGGCAGTAAAGTAGTGCTTGAGGGCATCGACCAGGTGCAGGGCCATGACGCCTACAAGCTGAAGGTCACGACCAGGGATGGACATACTCGTCGTATTTGGATTGATTCAGAAACCTTCTTGGATGCGAAGATCGATGGTTCCCCACGACGGATGGACGGCAAGTTACGGCCTGTGGAGATCTACATGCGCGACTACCAGTCTGTTCAGGGCGTGAAAGTTCCTTACGTTCTGGAGACTGTAATAGAGGGCGTTAAGCAGTCCCACAAGATGACCATCGAGAAAGTTGCAGTAAACCCTCCTCTGGATGACTCCCGCTTTGCGAAGCCTATGTGAGGAACCGCATTGCGGAGCAAAACTTCGAAGCCAGTCAAATGGAAAAGTGATATTGAGGAGTGTCCCCCTGCTTCTCCTGGCGGAGATGAGGTTGTTTTCTTATTCCTCTGGCTTGGGAGCTAACCTATGCGTTTTATCTGTATTTCCGTTTTGTTGCTTGCAAGGTTCGCAGCAGGACAGACTCCGGATGGTCCGATCTCCTCGTTAACACCCCTTCCCCGCGCGGCTGCCACGTCAACGAATCTGCACAATCCTTACCAGCCTGCGGGGGTCCCTCCTGAGAGTCCGGTAATTACGATTCGTGGGTTGTGCGATGCCACGGCTGCGGGACGTAAGAATGCAGCAGCCCCAATGACCCAGACAAAAACAAGCGACGCCGATTGCAAGACGATAATCACCCGCGCGCAGTTTGATGCATTGATTTCCGCGATTCAGCCGAATATGAATTCGGACACGCGTCGTCAGTTCGCTGCCTTCTATCCCACGATGCTGTTGTTGCAACGCGAGTTTCGCAAGAACGGGATGGAAAAGAATCCTCAGTTCAAAAACTGGCTCGCCTTCGCCACCCTGCGTGCGCAGGCGGAGTGGGCAGCGAGAATGCTGCAGGAAGACGCCGATCAGATTTCGGATGCCGAGGTTGAGAGATTTTACAAAGACAATGTGACCTCCTACGAACAAGCCGAACTGCAGCGCATATTTATTCCCAAGGCCAAGCAACCGATTGCCAAAGACAACAAGCAGGAACTTTCAACCTTAAGCGACGGGCGAAAGGCTGACGATGAAGCGCTGAAGAGAGAAGCAGATGCGCTCCGTATACGTGCGGCTTCCGGAGAGGACTTCGACAACTTGCAAAGGGAAGCCTACGAGATGGCCGGCATGCAGGTGATATCGCCCAGTACGAAACTCGGCATGCAAACGGCCAACCAGCTGGCCGCGGGTCATCAGTCTGTGTTGGCGCTGAGCGTTGGTGACGTATCACAAGTCATTACAGACGATCATGGCTACTTTATCTACAAGATAGTGTCCCGCAGCGTAGAGCCACTCGAGCAAGCGCGCTCTGATATCAAAGATCGGCTGGCGCAACAGAAATTCAAGATAGGGATGGAGCGAATCGAGAGTACAGCCAAAACAGAACTGAACGCGGCGTATTTCCCGCAGATAGCTCCGGATAAATCGGCGCGCTCCGGTAGCAATGCTTTCGCGGGAAGGCGTCCAGGGGCTCGGCGCGTTGTCGGTACAGACGCCAGCGGTAAAACTACTCGCGTCGGAGTGAGGCCGACGGTGCCGCGACCGGTACCGCCAGCCTCCTCGGTTGACACGGGAGCGGCAGGCAGCGCAGCGCCCGAAGCTCCGAAATACTGAGTTTTATTCGGCGTTCTGCATTCGAAAAGGTCGTCATTAACCGATGCTTTAGGTTGCTCCCCCAATTTACTGAAAACGGCAAAGGTGATTTACTGATGGGGGGCTCATGATCAAGAAGCGGGCAGCACTCGGTTTGTTCCTTCTTTTCATAGTAACTGCGTTCTTTGCCGGCCGCTACAGCGGCAGTTCGAAACACCAAGCTTCGCCCACTGCCAGGCGCGTCCTTTACTACGTCGACCCGATGCATCCCGCCTACCGTTCAAGCAGTCCTGGAATTGCGCCTGACTGCGGTATGGCGCTCGAGCCGGTCTACGAAGACAATGATTCAGAAGCAAAATTTAAGTTCGGTGATGTAATTTCGGTCAGCGCAGAGCAGCAAAAAATCATCGGCATAAATGTTGAACCGGCGCAAAGAAGTTCCGGATCCCGCGTTATTCGCACCACCGGCCGAGTGGAAGCGAATGACAATCGGGTTTACCGGTTAACGGCGTCTACCGAAGGCTGGGTCCAGTCGTTGGGAAACAATCCAGCTGGCACCATCGTAAAGAAGAACGATTTGCTCGCAACCTTCTACAGCCGTGAATTTCGTAACGCACAACAGGCTTACCTGGGCTCGCTGGCCAGCGTCGAAAGATTGCGAACCGGACGTGATCCGGAAGAGCAAAACCGGTCCAGCGACGCGAATTTGCGTCTCAACGAAGAGCAATTGCGAGCGCTCGGGATGGGAGAGCCCCAGCTTCGAGAAATAGCCAAGAGCCGGCAAACAACCCGGGACATCGCCGTAGTCTCTCCGATTGATGGAGTAGTGCTGGCTCGCAACATCTCAGCCGACCAGCGATTCGAAAAGGGAGCCGAGCTTTACCGCATCGCAGACCTCGACAAAGTTTGGATTCTTGCGGACCTGTATGGCAATGAAGCCAAAGCGCTGCGGCCCGGAATGCGGGTTAAAGTACACGCGCGGGAATTAGACAAGACGTTTTACGCCACCGTAGACGCTAACCCACCATTGTTTGATGCTGCCTCTCGCACCCTCAAGATTCGATTAGATGCCGACAACCCGGGCTCGGCGCTGCGTCCTGACATGTACGTTGACCTGGAATTCGCCGCCACGGCGCCTCCGGGCCTCTCGGTTAAACAGGAAGCGGTCATTGACCGCGGGCTTCAGAAGATTGTCTACCTCGAGACTGGCCCTGGAATCTTTGAGCCCCGCGCCGTGGAGACCGGGAGTGCGTTTGGAGATCGCGTAACGATTATGCGCGGACTTCATGATGGCGACCGCGTTGTTACCGCTGGCAATTTCCTGATCGACTCGGAAAGCCGCATGAGGTCCAGCGCGCCTATGGTTACACTCCCTGAGCGATGCGACGCTCAGCGCGCAAAAAAACACCCAGTTCCTGGACCTGCGGAAGACAAGTCAGAAAGCGCTGCGACTCCACGTGATTCGAGGGGCAGCGATGATTAACCGCATTATCGACTTCTCCGTCAAAAACAAATTTCTGGTATTCACGTTGACTGCGGCAGCGTGTATTTGGGGATTTTGGGCAATGACACATATGCCCCTGGACGCCACCCCCGACCTCAGTGAAACTCAGGTCATCGTGGTGTCGCGCTGGGATCGCAGCCCGGACATTATCGAAGATCAGGTTACGGATCCGATTATCACGGCGATGACCGGCGCTCCAAAAGTTAAGTCCGTACGCGGCATCTCAGACTTTGGTTCCTCCTACGTATACGTCGTGTTTGAAGAAGGAACCGACATCTACTGGGCGCGCTCGAGAACTCTGGAATATCTGGCGACTGTAACCGCGCGCCTGCCCGAGGGCGTAAAAACGGAAATCGGACCGGATGCCACTGGCTTGGGATGGGTCTTTCAATATGTTCTGAAAGACGAATCGCAGTCCCACAGTCTGGCCGAACTCCGTTCTTACCAGGACTGGTATCTGAAGTACTACCTCAAGGCAGTTCCGGGCGTAGCCGACGTGGCGTCATTGGGTGGCTTCACGCAGCAATACCAAGTGAACGTTGATCCCAATCGCCTGCGGTCTTACGGAATTACAATTTCCCGGGTAGCCGACGCGGTTCGCGCCAGTAATAACGAGACGGGCGCGCGTTTACTGGAATTTGGCGGCGCCGAATATATGATCCGCGGCAGAGGATACGTGCAATCGCCTGAGGACCTGGCCGAAACGGTGCTCTTGTCGGAAAAGGGCACTCCAATCCGAATCAAAGATGTAGGCAAGGTGGTCATTGGACCTGACATTCGACGGGGTGCGTCCGATTTAAATGGCATGGGCGAAGCCGTAACCGGCATTGTGATCATGCGCGAAGGCAGCAACGCCCTGGATGTAATCAATCGCGTTAAGAGCCGCTTGAAGGATATCGAGAGCGGTCTACCAAAAGGCGTGAAGATCGTTCCCGTGTATGACCGTTCTGACCTCATTCGACGTTCGATTTCCAATGCCAGCCTTACCCTCATAGAAGTAATCGCGACGGTTGTACTGGTGATTCTGATTTTCTTGTGGCATTTCCCAAGCGCGGTTATCCCCATCGTCACTATCCCAGTTGCCGTGCTGCTCACGTTTATTCCACTTCAATACACAGGGATGAGCATCAACATCATGTCACTGGCGGGAATTGCCATCGCCTGCGGCGAACTCGTAGATGCTGCCATTGTAGTAGTCGAGCAGACCCACAAGAAACTGGAGATCTACGAACGTTCCGGTCAGCGCTTCGAGCATCAGAAAGTAGTTCTGGAGGCGGTGAAGGAAGTCGCCGGACCGACGTTCTTTGCATTGCTGGTAATTGCTGTTGCTTTCCTGCCGGTGTTAGTCCTGGAAGGCCAGGAAGGGAAACTCTTTCGGCCGCTGGCGTATACAAAGAATTTTGCAATGCTCGTGGCTGCGGCCCTGGGGATAACGCTCACTCCTGCGCTGAGAGTACTGCTTGTCCGCCGCCGGCAAGCGCTGGCCGCAACTGGAGACCGATTTCAGCGTGCAATGGATGCCTTGATGGGTGGACGGATTCGTTCCCAGGAGGAGCATCCCATCACCGGACCGCTAATGCGAATTTACGACCCCGTAGTTCGCTGGACCCTTCGATGGAACACGCTGGTTATCGGCGCTGCACTGGCGGTTGTTCTTCTGACTGTCCCGCTATTCTGGAAGATCGGATCGGAGTTCATGCCCACCGTAGACGAAGGTTCACTGCTGTGCATGCCTTCGACCATGCCGGGCATTTCGATTGCGGAATCGCAGAACCTCTTGCAAGTAACAGATCGCATTCTAAAGAGTTTTCCAGAGGTTGATCATGTAATCGGCAAAACCGGCCGCGCCGATACTGCCACCGACCCGGCGCCGCTTTCGATGCTCGAAACCATCATCGTCTTAAAGCCGCAATCAGAGTGGCGCAAGATAGATGTGTGGTACTCGTCGTGGGCGCCCGAATGGCTGCTTTCTTCCCTCCGGCACATCACACCTGACCACATCTCCGAGGCGCAGCTGATCGCCGAGATGAATGAGCAGTTGAAGATTCCTGGCCTTTCGAACTCCTGGACGTCGCCCATCCGTGGCCGCATCGATATGTTGAGCACCGGCATCCGTACTCCCCTTGGATTGAAAATCCAGGGCGACGATGTGAAGCAGATCCAGGAGATTGGGCGACAAGTTGAGCTGGCTGTAAGCGGAGTTTCAGGTGCTCGCAGTGTGTTTGCTGAACGAACTGGAGAAGGGTATTTCCTGGATGTGGTCTGGGACCGCCAGGCGCTCGCCCGCTATGGCATTTCCATGGCGGATGCGCAAACCGATCTCTCGATAGCGGTTGGCGGAGAAAATATCAGCACGATGATTAAGGGTCGCGCGCGCTATCCAATCAATGTTCGCTACATGCGCGACTTCCGTTCTGATCTCGACGCGCTCGGCAGAGTCCTTATTTCTACTGCCGGTGACAAACAAATACCGTTATCCGAACTGGCGTCGATTCGAACTCTTAATGGCCCAGCGATGATTCGTAATGAGAATGGATTACTCACCGGCTACGTTTTTATCGATGTAGCGGGGCGCACGCCTGCTGAGTTCGTGCAGGATGCCAAGCGCGAGTTGCAGAAGGCCGTTCAACTTCCAGCAGGCTATTCAATTTCCTGGAGTGGTCAATACGAATCAGCACAACGGGTGCGACACCGCTTACTGCTTATTGTTCCGGTGACGATTGCCTTAATCCTCTTTCTGCTGTATTGCAACACTCGATCTTTGATGAAGACCATGATCGTGGTTATGGCCGTACCCTTTTCGGCTGTGGGGGCGGTCTGGATGGTCTATGCGCTGGGTTACAGCATGAGTATCGCAGTCTGGCTGGGCATCATTGCTCTCATAGGCATTGATGCCGAGACCGGCGTATTCATGCTTCTATACCTCGATCTGGCATATGAGAAAGCTCGGCGCGACAGTCGACCTCTTACCAGACAGGGCCTGTACGAAGCCGTGGTGGAGGGGGCAGCAAAAAGACTGCGTCCCAAGTTCATGACTTTTGCCACCATGAGCGTCGGCTTGATCCCAATCCTCTGGTCCATGGGAACTGGATCGGAAATCATGAAGCGCATTGCGGCTCCTATGGTAGGCGGTATCTTCACCTCTTTCGTTTTGGAACTGCTGGTTTATCCAGCTATTTATGCGCTGTGGAGAGAACGGTCATTGCCTGTATTAAGCAGTGAAATTAGCGGCAACGAATTTATTTCGACCGGCTCCCCGGGATCCACGTACGACCCGGAAGATTTGGTAAGCGTGCCTTTGCACCAGCTTTAGAGGTCGCGATAAAAAGCTAAATCTTGTGCGCCTGAATCTTTGAGGTAATAAAGAAGAAGCAGCCTATGTGTAAAAACTCTCTCCTGATTGGAATCATATTGGTTACCAGCGCCTCTGCGCTAAGTCAGGGAGGCCGCCTCCGGAATTTTCCTAAAAAGCCTATCTCTTTATCTGCCATGAGTGGACCAACCATGGTGACAGGGGATGGCACCACGACACCTTCCGGCCTCAGGTACTGGGACCTTAAGGTCGGCACCGGGGCGTTCGCCGTGAAAGGGAAGGCGGTAAAGGTCCACTACACTGGATGGCTCAACTCTGGAAGAAAATTCGAGAGCTCGCTGCAGACGGGCGAGCCCTGCATTTTCCTTTTAGGAGCAGGTCAGGTGATCAAAGGCTGGGACGAAGGCATCGAGGGGATGAGACTTGGAGGGAAACGGCAACTTCGCATCCCCGCTTACCTGGGTTATGGCGCCAGAGGTTCCGAAATCGTTCCTCCGAACTCTGTTCTGATCTTCGATATCGAGGTCATTGGCGTGCAGTAGATTGGATAGATGATGCGGGATCCGAACATCGATCTGCATCACTCTTGCTCTAGGGAATGCCAACGCCCGCGCTTTGAGTAAACGAATGAATCCATGGCAATGCGATCAGCGCACTTTAGCGAACAGAACGCCAGTCAGAGTCAGGACTTTCTAATCCAGCGTAAAGCAGATGCCGCCTTTTCGTGATGTTCGCGGGTGTACCACATGGGTGCGTGCTGCTCCAAGAGTTGATATAAATCCGCTAGTACGACCACCAGGTGTGCACAGTCAATCTCCATTTCTGACCCACTGTCTGAGCGCCTGGCCGAAGTGCGGATTTCGGATTCTTCGCTGCGGTGGAGAGTCACTTTATTGCCTTTCTAATTGGCGTCGATTGCGCTAACTTCTAGTAGATGGAGCCGGAGTAAAGAACATTGACGTCAACGGCTTGCGCGCAACCTACGACCGAAGATTAGTAGACGCCGGTCAAGCTGTCTTTGATTCCAGTCAAGTATCAGGAACCGAGTATCTTTCAGCCCCGAAGAGCTCGCAGGAACGCCGCGACACAAGCCAGGATAGATATACATATTTCGCGCCGGTAACATTGCGGAGGCGCAAAGACGGGCAGTTTTGCCCCCGCTAACATCAAGTCGTGACCTTTAGAGCAAGCGCCAACAGTTAGAAGTGAATTGGTGAAAAAGAGTTTTTATTTCGATCCGAAATCTGTCGGGCGCGCGGTCCTGCCTAATCGAGCAACTCTTATATGCGGGTTGGCGGTCCTGTTCTTTGCAAGCGCGGGACTGGGGCAGCCATCCTCGAAAGCAAAGCATCGCGGCAGCGCACATAAAAAAGCACAGAAGGATGTACATAAAAAGGTGACCCCCATAAGTGCGGCCCCCTCACCGCCTCCCGTCGATGCAGCCCCGCCTGCTACTCCTCCCCTTAAACCTGAGGAAATGAAACCTGGGGTGCCGCAAGTATCCTGGGATGGCCAACAACTCACAATCGTAACTTACAACTCCACACTCGCGGATATTCTGGTTGCGGTGCGCACTAAGACGGGCGCAACTATTGAGCTTCCAGCGGGCGCCAGGGAGCGAGTGGCGGCGAGCCTCGGGCCAGGCCCTGCGCGTGAAGTTCTTTCGTCGCTGCTGAGAGGGACGGATTTTGACTATGTCATCCAGGCGTCTGACCTCGATCCGCAGGGAATTAAAAACGTATACTTAACGCCGCGGGCCAAAAGTCCCTCCGTCGCGGGGGAGTCAAGGACAGGTATATTGGCTGCCCAATCGCGAGGGAACGGCTACCGCACACCCGGGGAATCGAATCCCGCCACAGCAGAGTCCCCTGAGGTTGCGGCGGTTGCGGCAGAAGGAACTGCACCCGCCCCCGCTGAGACAACGAATCCTCAAGTTGCAGCATCAGGCTTGCAACCTCCAGATCCCAAACCAGCCTCGGCGGATGCACCGTCCGTAAGCACTAACCCGGTCTCAATACAGGCGGATCTCACGCCGCTCTCGGCAACTCCAGAATCGGACGCGGGCCAACCCAAAACAGCAGAGCAAAGAATGCAGGACATGCAGAGTATGTTCCAGCAGCGCAGGCAGATGCTCGAGCAAGCCCGAAAATCGCAAGGTTCGAACTAGGATAGTCGCCGGTCAAGAAAACGTGGGGACAGGAGCAGGTGCTCTTTCTCAAGTCGAAGGAATCGGAACCACAGGGAGATAGATTGCAGATCGGAATCGGATCGAACTGCCCGCTCTAGGTCGCGTTGGTCCCGCACATAGATTTGGTTGGAATGCGGTGAAGCAAAATTAAGCGCGAACCTGGTCTCCTAGATCGACTTGAAGACGAAGCTAATCTCCTTGATTTCGTCGGCGCCGATCGTGACCGTCTGACTTGCAGTACCCAGTTTCTCATGCCAGGCTTTGATGGTGTATGTGCCAGGAGGTAGATTCGGCAGAACAAAGCTACCGTCCTCTTTGGTTACCATAAAGTATGGATGCTTGAAAACCGCGATATACCCCCGCATCCAGGGATGAATATTGCACTTGACTGGAATCGCGATTTCTTCTCTGGCAAAGGTCTCCTCTACCTTGGCGCCTGGAAGTTCAGCTTTATTCCACTCACGGTTGTTGGCCGGCGTGGGATGAATGTTGTGCGAGGTAGGATCATCGTTCACTACTTCCAAGCGCTGGTTTGCCTGCACGGCAACCACATGAGGTTCGTACTGGCACCCCTTTTGAGAAATCACTGCCGGCGTTTTAGGCGGATCGAAAGCGCGACCACCCAACCCATCAGAGACAAAAACCACTACATTTTGTAATCTGCCCTTGGCATCCGCCACAACATCCTGAGCGAGAACCGTTTTGGTGTGCTGTTTAGCGCAACTTGGATCCGCCGACATGCTGATGGGTTTGGGCCCCGGGTTGGCGCCCACAACCGTAGCGACGCCAACGATTACGGCTGCTCCCGCGTTTGCTGGATGCGAGGCCTGACCTCGCGCCTCTTTGTATCCTCGCTGGTAGCCTGCGCTGAAAGACGAGCGGTCGGCCTCAGTCGACCATCGGCCCCTGGCAACATGCGGCGCAAGACCACGCTCCGCTGCAAGTTTTCCTAGATACAACCCATCCCGAAACGCGCCATCGTTCATCTGACTGACGCTTTCGCTCGCGCCGCTTGCTGAGTTCGGCTGACGGTTGGCGTGGAGCACCGAAGCCGTTCCCATGCCGAGCGCGATCAGTGATGCGAATAATGAAAATCTGTTCATTTGTTTTCTCCTTAACGGACTCATCGGACTTACGGTGATCCCAATTCTGGACGTTGACGACACAAAGGCCGGGGTCAGGTGATCCTGTCAGTAACCCCTGGGATTCACTGGCTCTGAAAAAAGACATTACCCCGAATAAACGCCATCTTCTTTGCGCGGCAACAACAACATTATTTAAGAATGGGAATCCCTTGTGAGCCACAGATAATCGCTAAGAGACAGGTCCTCCTTCTCCAGCGGAAAACATTGCGGTCGCGCAAAGACCGCGCTTTTTTGGCGCGATAACATTCATCGTGAACGCTGAGATCGCGCCTGTAGTTCGATTCCGAGTAGTGGTGCGGACCTCACATCGCTACTAGCTTTGGTCGATTGCTGGAATCAAGCGTTCTCGCCGGACAGGCTACGTACACGCACAAGTACATCCTGCGGGCGACCGGAGTTGGGACGTGTCCCCAGTTGACCCGATGAACAGGGACTTACGTAACTGTTTTTGAGGAATAAAGCGATTTACGATCACTGGACGTTGAGTTGTGCAGCTTCTTTGGTTCCCTCTTCGTCTACGTGCGGGACGGTTAAATCCGATGTCAGGTGGGCACGTTGGCTTGGGCGATCCTGCTTGAACTGGTTATCTCGATCCTGTTTGTGTTTTCCGCCGCGACCGCGAGCGGAGCGGCGCAGAACTATACCAACACCCGCAGCCCTCATGGCAATCTGCATATTCCCTGCCAGAACTGCCACACCTTAAGCGGCTGGGCCCCGATCCGCAATGTTCCTGAATTCGACCACAACCAGACCCGTTATCCCCTGCGTGGGATGCATCAGGGAGTGGGCTGCACTGCGTGTCATACCAAGCCGGTGTTCTCCAACGTGGGCACCACATGCGCAAGCTGTCATGCTGACATTCACCGGCGCAAACTGGGCGCAAACTGCGAGCAGTGCCACACTGTCAAAGGATGGCAGGTATCCCTGAAGCAAATCCAGCAGCATCAGAATCGCTTCCCATTGACCGGCGCGCACGCAGCCGTGGATTGCGACTCATGCCACAAAGGAATCGCCACCTCCCAGTTCCAGACTATGTCGACAGCTTGCTACTCCTGTCATGCCAGGGAGTATCAGGCGACTACCGGTCCCAACCATTTATCTACGGGCTTCTCCACTACGTGCGAACAGTGCCACGGCACTGACAGTTGGTTTGGCGCCAAGTTTGACCATCTGAAATTTACGGGTTTTGCGCTGACCGGGGCCCACATTCCCCTGGACTGCAATGCATGCCATATAGGAGGAAAATTCACAGGGACACCTGCCACCTGCGTCGGCTGCCATCTTCCTGACTTTCAGAAATCGAATAATCCGCCGCATGCCCAGGCTGGATTTCCGCAAACCTGTCAAACCTGCCACAGCACTTCCGCGTGGCAACCTGCCACGTTTGATCACAGCTCGTTTACCAAATTCCCGCTGACTGGAGCGCATGTGACCGTGGCTTGTTCACGGTGCCATGTCAATGGCCGGTTCGCGGGAACTCCAACGGATTGCGCTTCGTGCCACATGACGAACTATCAAGGCACAACCAATCCCAACCACGCGCAGGCGGGCATTCCAACCACCTGCGCAAACTGTCACAACACAACTTCCTGGGCGAACGCAAGTTTCGATCATTCGAAAACGGGTTTCCCGTTGACCGGGGCACACGTAACGACCCCATGCACCCAGTGCCACCTCAACGGCAACTACAACTTGACGAACACGACTTGCGTTTCCTGCCACCTGGCGAACTTCCAGGGTACGACCAATCCCAACCACGTTCAGTCGGGATTCCCGCAAACCTGCGAGAACTGCCACAACACAGTGTCATGGTCAAGCGCGACCTTCAATCACAACAATACCGGGTTCCCGCTGACCGGCTTCCACACTTCTGTGCAATGCGCGCAGTGCCACATCAACAACAATTACAACCTGACCAGCGCCAACGCAGTCTGCGTGGCATGCCATTTGAAGGACTTTCAGGGCACAACCAATCCTAACCATGTTCAGACAGGGTTCCCCCAGACCTGTGAAAATTGCCACAACACGACCTCATGGTTGAACGCGACGTTCAATCACAACAATACTGGTTTCCCATTGACCGGAGCGCACACCACTCTGCCGTGTTCACAGTGCCACATCAACAACAATTACACACTGACAAACAACACGTGCGTAAGTTGTCACCTGAGCAATTTTCAGAGCACGAATAATCCGCCCCACGTTCAAGCCGGATTTCCGACTACGTGCCTGCAATGCCACAACACCACTTCCTGGGGTAACGGCAGCTTCAACCACTCCACCACCGGCTTCGCGCTGACAGGATTCCATTCCACCATGCAATGTTCTCAATGTCATGTGAACGGGAATTACAGTCTGACCAGCGGGGTGTGCTCGACCTGCCACATGAAGGATTACCAGGGCACCACCGACCCAAACCATGTGCAGGCAGGATTCCCCACGACCTGTGACTCGTGCCATAGCACAGTTTCCTGGTCGGGCGCCACTTTCAATCATGCCGCGACGGGCTTTCCACTGACCGGAGCTCACAATTCGCTGCAGTGCTCGCAATGCCACATCAACGGAAACTACACCTTGAAGAGCGCAGCCTGCGTTACCTGCCACCTGAATAACTTCAATACCACGATCAATCCGAACCATGTTCAGGCGGGGTTTCCGCAACAATGCGAACTATGCCACAACACGTCGGCGTGGATACCATCATCGTTCAATCACAACAACACACCGTTCCCGCTGACCGGAGCACACACCACGGTGGCCTGTGCAAATTGTCACGTTAACAACAATTACACGACCGTACCCACAGACTGCTATTCCTGTCATAAAGCGGTCTATCAGACCACTACGAACCCGAATCATATCGCTGCCGGTTTCCCCACAACCTGCCAGACGTGTCATACCACCACGGCGTGGACTGGAGCGACCTTCAACCATACCTGGTGGCCGACCAATCATGGCAACGCGGGAGGCGTGTGTTCCACCTGCCACACTAATCCCAGTAACTACCTCGTATTCCAATGTACGAATTGTCATACCAAGAGTCAGACCGATCCGCGTCACCAGGGCGTGAGCGGATACGTCTACAACAGCATCAACTGCTACCAGTGCCACAAGAACGGGGGAGGAGGAGGGTAAGAATTAGAGATGGAGAATTCGGAGTGCAAGCCGTCTGGTCACAATTCTTCCGCGGCAAATGGGACGTTCCACGATTGAGAACAAGAAATGCCGGCAATGCTGAAACAATTCGGAGTTTGTCTCTTGCTGGCCGCCTGCGCCGCGGCCCAGAACCGAAGTGCTGGAGTGGCGACAGTCGAAGACCTCCAGGTCGTACATGAGGGGAACGATGTGCGCGTCGAGATTATGCTCAGCAATCCAGTGCGGCCCGCGGTTATGACGGCAAACAATCCAGAGCGCTTGATTCTTGAACTGCCGGACACACTCTCAGCCGCCAGGCAAAGACGGATTCTCGTCAACTACCTCGGGGTGCGTAGTGTGCGCATCGGCCTGAATAATGCTGTCCCTCCGATTACCCGTCTGATTGTCGACTTGGATCAGGCGCACCCCTACAATCTGCGATCTGATGGAAAACGAGTCCTTCTGACCGTGAGTCCGGCACTAAAACAGCGGCAGGGTGCGCCGGTGGCCGGGGCATCCGGAGGCCTCATCGGAGCATTTCGCCGCCGCCAAAACGCTCCCGCTCCCGGAAGCCCTAACGATTCGGTCTCGACTGTACTGTCCCCACCGCCGCCAGGTGGACCAATCGCATTGGCGGGAGAGCAATCGGGAAACAATGAGAATTTGACCTCAGCTGCTGCACCTTCGCGTCGCACCGCCGCGAATCCGAATCGCGCCAGCCTGCAGGAAGGCACCGTTTTCCCTGCCATTGGCGCTCCGGGAACCGGAAGAGTCCCTACGCAGGCCGGAACGACTTCGACCGTTTTTGGCTCTGCATCAGGATCGGCGGCGTCTGTGCCATTGGCGGGCCGAGGGGCAGTATCGAGCCAGCCAAAGGATGAGATCGTCTCGGCGGTGAAAGCACTGCCCGTCGGCTCTGCTCCAGGATCGATACCTTCTTTCCCATCTGCAGCAGTCCTCGCGCCCGCAGTAGTTTTGGTTCCACCATCGCAGAATCCAATCCCTTCTGCTGCTTCCCCCGTACTCAACGCGCCGGCAGCGCGAGACACGGTTACCACGGTTCCGAAGGAAATGGCCAGTGAGTCCAGCGCGACGTTAGAAACAGAGCAACCAGTCGTTGATCTGCACGGCGTCGATTCGACCCTTCGCACCGTCTTCAAGGTCAAGTACGTGGCCGAGGGTGTGGCTTATCTCGACGGCGGCCGCAGTTCAGGCCTTAACGAAGGTATGAAACTGGAAATCAAGGAGAGCGACCTGCCGACTCGGCAGGGTGCGACCGCCGATCTGGCCGATCCTCGTGTCACCGCAGAACTCGAAGTCACAGCGGTAGCGGAAACTTCCGCAGTAACAGAGATTCACAAGCCCAAACGGCCCGTGAAAACCGGGGACCTGGCCTACCTATCTTCCGGAGA
>Ga0210409_10001163_pt1 | contig 35879 bp, 36 predicted proteins | sample IncBWH17MmetaG_FD_161649 | JGI IMG/M metagenome (GOLD analysis project Ga0210409, IMG submission 161649) | Forest soil microbial communities from Barre Woods Harvard Forest LTER site, Petersham, Massachusetts, United States - Inc-BW-H-17-M | ecosystem: Environmental > Terrestrial > Soil >... | reverse complement strand
ACGCCTGGGTGTCGGCTTATTGTCCGGGAATCGGCTGGCTTGATCTGGATCCCACAAACAACATTGTCCCCTCGAACGGCCACGTGACGCTCGCGTGGGGCCGGGATTACGGTGACGTGAGTCCTCTGCGCGGCTTAATCCTGGGCGGTGGAACTCATACGCTCGCCGTCGCCGTCGACATGGAACCGCTCGATTCCTAGTGAGGTGACCTGTGATGCCGCGGCCGAAAGCGCCAATACGCTTTTGTGCTTTTCATGCCGAACGCACCCGTGGCACACTCGCCGCGATTTCATCCGTCCAGACTTTAAAGCCCTCCAAGGTATTCGGGCCAAACGTGGTGGCGATGGCGACATCGGTTGCATCGCGGCCGCGCGCGATCAGCACTCGTCCAATCCTGGGCACATTGTTCCGTGGATCGAACGTATGCCAGGCGCCGCCGAGATAGACTTCAATCCAAGCGGCAAAGTCCATCAACCCGTAAGGAGGCAGGGTTCCCATGTCGCCAAGGTATCCGGTGCAGTACCGCGCCGGAATATTCATACAACGGCAGAGCGCGATGGCCAAGTGCGCGTAGTCGCGGCAGACGCCCACACCCTCGTTGAACGCCTCCCAAGCTGTCCGCGTGGGGCGCGCGTTTTGATAATCGAAAGCGATATGGTTATGGACAAAATCGCAGATCGCCTGGACCCGCGGCCATCCCGGCGTCGACTGGCCGAATCGCGACCACGCTGCGTCGGACAGCAGATCGGTCTCGCAATACCGGCTGCCCAACAGAAAGACCAGAGTATCTTCCGGCAATTCCTGCAAAGGGTGCTGTCGAGCCGAGGGCGTCAGCACGTCGGTTTCGCCCGAGTCTCGAACCACCCCGGTGCTAATCAGGCGGATTCTCCCGATGGGCGCCACAATCCGGGTGCACCAGTTTCCAAAGCCGTCCCGATACGCCGTGATTGGCGTTGCCGGATCTGTAATCAGGAGATCGGGAGTGACGATATCCGCGGCGCGAGAATAATGGACGTTGACCATAAGGATCATCGGCGTCTCTTGTGGACAGTAAAAGACCAATTCATAGCCGACCTGAATCAACATGCAGGATTCCTTCCGCACAACGATTTTCGGGCTTCAGTTGTCGACGGCCGAATGGGGCGCTGACGAAAGTTACAACCGAACTGCCTCGTCCGACAAGAGATGCGGTGGCCACTCCGGCAGTTGCCGCACCGCTTCGCCATCACAACTTCCAGCCACAACCCTTCCCCCTATCTTACAGAGATGATGCGCCTTGCGGAGGATGGCGTGATGTTCACAATCGCTCGGTTCGAAAACGATTTTTGTTATCTTAAGGGCCACAACGAAATCCTCCGAGCTGGAACATGACCCGGATGATCTTTTAATAACGATCCTTTGTATTAAAGGATAGTGGTTTATCTTCTTCAGAGCCGAGGATGCGCGACCCGGAACGAGAAGGGGCTGTGCCTCGCCAAAATTCTGTCCGGCTCTGACATTAACAGCGTGCACACCTTCCTCAGCCGCAGTATCTGCTATCACTGGTGCTCATGTTCCGCTACGTCGGATTATCGTTGGGCCTGCTCACCCGCTGCTTGCAATCGCAGCGAAGCCTGCTTCTGGAAAATCTCGCTCTTCGCCAACAGCTAGCCGTGTTGAAGCGCAAGCATCCCAGACCCCGGATGGCGGCGGTTGACAAAATCTTCTGGGTCTTCGCCCGTCGTTTCTGGGGTGCCTGGAAGCAGTCCCTCCTGCTCGTCAGTCCTGAGACGGTCGTCCGCTGGCATCGTGGAGGGTTTCGCCTGTACTGGAGGTTGATCTCCAAGTCGAGACGGCCAGTGGGAAGGCAGCAGCCGCCGAAGGAGCTCAGGGATTTGATCTTTCAAATGGTGGCAGAGAATCCGATGTGGGGCGCGCCTCGCATCCACGGCGAACTGATTATGCTTGGGTTTACGGTGTCCGAGCGAACCATCTCGCGCTGGATGAAGCGAGCGCCCCGAGATCCTCAGCCCGCAAGGCGGTGGCTCAGTTTTCTTCGCAATCATCGCGAAGCCATTGCGGCCATGGACTTCTTCACCGTGCCCACGGTCACCTTGGCGTCCTCTACTGTTTCTTCGTCATCGGCCACGATCGCCGGCGTATCCTACATTTCAATGTTACGAAACATCCGACCAGCAGTTGGATCATCCAGCAGTTGCGCGCGGCGTTTCCGTTTGGGGCGGTTCCGAGGTTCCTGATCCATGACCGGGATGCAAAATACGAGACGGAGGTCCCGGCAGCCATTCGATCCCTGAAGATAAACGCCGTGCGGACCTCATTCGAAAGTCTCTGGCAGAATGGCGTTGCCGAGCGCTGGGTCGGGAGCTGCCGACGTGAGTTGCTCGACCATGTGATTGCTCTCAACGAGCGGCACCTGAAGCGGCTGCTTTCCGAGTACGTCTCCTACCATCACGAAGACCGCACGCATCTTGGACTGGGAAAGGGAACACCGGGGCGCAGAACTCGCTGCGTAACCTCGAGTCGCGTCCTTTCCCATGATCGCCTGGGCGGTTAGCACCATCGCTACGATCGGGCGGCCTAGCTTGTCCGATGACCTTTCCGCCCCATCCTTTATATGTATATAGATCTGCGCCGTCTTTTCGAGGTAAGCGGCAGTGGGAGCCCAGTGTTTCGGCCTAAGGCACATGCCCACTATCGGCAGCCTCTTGGAATGTAGGCTCAAAGTTCACGCCGGAGCTGCAAGAATCCCTCCACCTTCGGCGGACGACATTTCGGCGAGGCACAAGCAGGCATTAAAACAAAATCGTGAGTGCGCTACACATGTGTTTATACCGTCCCGGCCAATTGCGCTTCCGTAACGACAATTCTTGCAGGTCGTCGTGATCGAGGTTTCTTGCGAATAATGATCTCGACGTCTCGGTCCAGGGCGTTGAGGAAATGCATCAAGCGCTCCACGGAAAAGCCTTCAAGCCGGTAGTTTGCTAAAGCAGAAATCTTGGGCTGGTTAATACGCAGCAATCGCGCGGCAGAGATTTGCGAGAGGCGACGCGCATGAAGAATCTGATTGATTGCAACTGCAAGCCGCACTTTGGTCTGCTTCTCATCTGCGCCTTTTAGGCCCAGGTCGGCAAACACATTCCCAGAACTTTGAACAACACCCTCTTCAGTTTTTCCGTCTGCCATATCGTGCCTCATAGTCGGCGGAGGCGATCTTGATTCGTTTCGCGATCAGTTCGATATCCGTCTGAGCCGTCTTGATGCCCTTAGGCGACTTCTTCTGGAACGCATGCAGCACATAAACGGCTTGCTCGAATTTCACCGTATATACGGCCCTGTAGGTATCGCCTCTATGGTCTTCGACAATCTCAAGCACTCCTGGACCTTCCCCTTTCCACGGTTTTGCCTTCAGGTGTTTCCGGCCAAACTGGGCCACACTCAACGCGATCCCGATTTCGTCCTTAACGGCTTCGAGGAACTCCAGCAAGTCCTTCTTTGCTGATCCAACCCAAAAGAGCGGCTTCTCGCCTGGAACCTTTCTCAAACGCGCCATTCAAGTATCCCACTTCTAGGATAATGCGTCTACGCCAATTTGACCGGTAGTCTACAAGACATTCGCTGATCATTGAGGTCTCAAAGAAACTATCGCAGCTCGCCAGTGCCGACGTTTCACTCAGGGGCAACACAGGGGCAACTGCGATTCCGATCAGTTCCAGATGCGGACTTTACGTTACTCTTTGCGCCGCGTAAGTCCATTAGATTCTGTTAAATGTGGTACTCATAACCCAAAGGTCAATGGTTCAAATCCACCCGCTGCTCTTGAACCAACCCCTAGCCAACCGATGCTTAGTCAGTAGTGGGGAAGCCAATCGAGAATGTTCCCAAACAACAATGAAGAGCTGAGGGGTTCCGAGAAGCTGAAATTGAAAATGATTTTCAAGAAAGTGCAAGGAAGGGTGCAAAATTCGCCGCACATACCGCATTTTCGGCTATACCCGGCGAGATAAGTTGTTTATTGCTTTCGAGGCGGATCGTTTCAACCACTCACGCACCTCTCCGCATGGAAAAAATCAGTTCTAGTTGCTAATCTATGGTCGTTTGCAAACTCCTTAGTCTAAGAGGGTCGCACAAATCCTGAGCGGCTTTTGTTGCGAATGTCGCTTTCATCAACCGACAAATCGCAAGCGAGATTTAGCGACTGCTTTCCCGGCGCTCGCGGAAAAAAGCCTGCAACACTTCCGCGCAACGGCCCGCTAGAATCCCTCCCACAACGTCCATGCGGTGGTTCAGTTTCATGTGATTCAAGACCTGCATCACGGAATGCACCGCACCGGCTTTGGGATCGTCTGCGCCGTAAACCAGGCGCTTTATTCGCGAGTGGACCAGTGCTCCGGCGCACATCGCACACGGTTCAATTGTAGCAAACAGCTCGCAGTCTCCCAGACGGTGATTACCCACAATGACGCCTGCCGCCCGAAGTGCCACGATCTCGGCGTGCGCGGTCGGATCATTACCCGTCAGGTTGCGATTCCATCCCTCAGCGATGATCTCGCCCTGGCATACGACCACGGCGCCAACGGGGACCTCGCCAGCCTCCAGGGCGCGCTGAGCAGCGCGCAATGCGGCTTCCATGAAGAGTTCATCAGACGCCAGGCGCGCTTCTTCTGGAACGTCCGAGTCGTTTGCTGTTGGCCGTTGGTCGCTAGGCAAAACTGATTCCACGCAGAGTGAGATTGGGCACGAGCGGCATCACGGACCGATCAGTTCCACGCACCATTTTAGCGGGTAACTGGTCCATGGACCGGGGCGAACATGGAACCGAACAAATTCGACGGAGGCGAGATCTAGAGAAGGTGCAGGATGGTCCGAACGCTTTCGGGTACCAGGGCAAAGAGGTGCGGGCCGACAGTGATTAGCAACCAGTGGGCGACAAAAAGCGTTGGAACAGCTAGCGCAAACCAGCGAAGTTCCGGTCGGGATGTCAACAAGCTTTTCATAACCGCATCCTCAAAATATGTACGCTACCACCAGGGACGAAGTTCCCGAAAAAGCGACCAATTGCTAATGGTTCGCTGTTAACGAGATAGACAGAAATGATCGCTTGCCCCGGTTTTATCGGAGTCCCTGCAATACACGAACGGCACTTGTTGGCCGCTCGACGGAGGGCTGCAGGTTGCTGTGGAGCCTGGGTTACGGCGTCGTGTGCCCTCCGGGGTCCGTGGTATCCTTTGCCTTATGGGGATGCCGAATCTGCTCCGGAAGATGTTGTTATTGGACCTGATACAGGGTCTGAAGGTTACGTTCCGTTATCAGGATCCGAAGGAGATTTACACCGAGCAGTATCCACTGGAGCGGCCGCAAGTGGCCGAGCGGTACCGCGGGGCGCCGCGTCTGAACGTGAATCCCGACACCAACGAGACCATGTGCATCGCCTGCGACCTGTGCGCGCTGGCGTGTCCGGAGCATTTGATTGTGGTCTCGAGTGAACGTAACGAAAAGACCCGGCGCAAGGAACTCACAAACTTTACCTACGACTTGAGCCGCTGCATGTTCTGTGGGCTGTGCGAGGATGCATGTCCGACGGACGCGCTCGAACTGACACAGGACTTCGAACTCGCCAATTACTCGCGGGAAGACATGATCTGGGATCGCGAGACTCTGGAGAAGGGTCCTCGCCCGACGGTGTACAAGAAGTAAAATTTCTCGTACCGTCAAACGGTCATTTTTGAACGGCTGCCATGGAAGCTAGGATGATTTCGATTTCTTCTCGCTCCCCTCGGCTTAGCGAACCACGTCGGTTATCTGTCCTCTTTCCTTGCGAGCGGCGCTTATTTGAAGGGCGCTGAACGTGTGTTCCAGTCGTTGGGCAGCTCCACCGACCACCAACCGGAATTGAACACACCGGACATTTCTTGAAAGTTTGCACAAACCGAGATTCACAAGCTCTTCCCGTGCGGGTGAACACCATCGGCTTAGTCCGAGTCCGCGACCAATTTTTTCTCCGGAAGGAAATAAAGCGCAGGGATCAGGACATAAATGGAATACGAGATGTAGATCGAGACGTGCGCCAACCCGGCAGCGGCCAGGTAGAAAAAGGCGGAGAACAGATTCTTCGTCTGCATTCGCGAGTGGTATTCACTCATTTCCGGGTCGTGGCGATGCTGGCGGGCGATCTCGACGCGCATGAGCCAGAAGGCCAGGCCACAAAGGGTCAGATCGAAACCGTAGAGCGACACAGGAAACGGGGCGCGTGGATTGCGTCCGAGGAAATCGGTGACGAAGGGGATGAGGGACATCCAGAACAGCAGGTTGATATTCGACCACAGAACGCGAGCGTTCACTTCGCGAACTGCGTGAATCATGTGATGGTGATTCACCCACATGATCGCTACCACGAGAAAGCTTAGAGCGTAGCTGAGCAGGATGGGCGATTGCTTGAGGAACGCGGCTAAGGTCGGCTGCGCGGGCGAAGTAAGCTGCAGCACCATGATGGTGACGATGATGGCAATGACGCCGTCGCTGAAGGCTTCGAGGCGGCCGGTTCCCATCTTGGTAGACATGGAGTTCTATCCTAGCCGAGAGATGTCTTGCTGCGCGGGCAGCTTGTTTCTTGGATTTAGAGCTTCAGCAGATCCATCTTCGGATACGTCGAGTAGAGGATCCAAGCTAACGGCCAACGATCTTGCATCAACCAACCGCCTTCGGCTGCTGCTGGGTCATGCAGTGCAGTGCTCCAAAGCCCCAGATCAGATCTCCGGAATAGACGGGGACAATTTCGCGGTCGGGGAACAGATCAGCAAGGATATTGAGGGCCATCCGGTCGTTGGGGTCATTGAACACTGGTACCAGGACAGCACCGTTGGCGATGTAGAAATTCCCATAGCTCGCCGGGAGACGACGGCCTTCAAAAATAACCGGGCCGGGCATGGGCAAGTCGATGATGTTGAAGGCCCTGCCATTCTGATCCGTGGCGGACTTGAGTCGGCGAAGATTCTCCTGCAAGGGAGTGTGATTCTTGTCCCTTGAGTTGGGCTCGACCATGGTCACGATCGTGTCGCGAGCGACGAAGCGGGTGATGTCGTCGACGTGACCGTGGGTGTCGTCGCCCGCGATGCCTTGACCGAGCCAGATCACGTTCTTAATGCCGAGATAACGGGCGAAGACCTGCTCGTAATCTTCGCGGCTGAAACTCGGGTTGCGTTGCTGGATTTTGCTAAGAAGGCATTCTTCCGTCGTGAGCAGTGTGCCTTCGCCGTTCACGTCTATGGATCCACCTTCAAGGACGACACGGCGCTCGCGGTGGTGGGCGCGGATTTCTTCCGCGTGGGCGGCTCTGGCCATGAGCGAGCCGATTTTTTCGTCGTGGCGATAATTGGAATACTTCGCCCATGCGTTAAAGCACCATTTTATGGCTTGGAGGTTTGTTGCCAGGGTGCGCGCCGCACGACGGGCGGCAACGCCCGTCCCTCGACTAACGTTCCCTCCCGGCTTTTGGTCGGCCTGGCGAGCGCCCGTGCCCCACACGAATGTACAGCCGGAGTCGCGAGTCCAGACGCGGTTCGTGCTCCAGTGGTGGAAACGGATTTTGTTGTTCAACGCATTCGCCAGTTTGAGGGTCCTGCGGGCGCGCTTCTCGGCCTCGGCGTTGTTGACGATCAGATCTACTCGCTCGTGACGTGTGAGACAGCGGATAATTTCCGCGTACACCCAGAGGATGGGATCAAATTTGCCGGGCCAATCACCACGAAAATGTGGCCACGCGAGCCAGGTGGATTCGTGCGGCGCCCATTCGGCGGGCATGTGAGGGCCAGACATCGTACTTAAAGTATTACTTGAGATATCGGGGCGCGCGGGCTTTTCACTGGCAGGCTGACGAATCTTGCTCCATGTTGGCATCAGTCGATGAGCCGGCTCGTGATCGGGGCGTAGAAATCGATACGACGATCGCGCAAGAAAGGCCAGTTGCGGCGAATGTCTTCCAGTTTTTGCAGGTCGACCTCGGCAATAAGGATTTCTTCTTTGTCGTGTGAGCCCTGGGCAAGGATGCGTCCGAAGGGATCGGCGATGAAGGAGCCGCCCCAGAACTCGAGACCTGCACCTTTTGCTTCATTGCCACGGATGTTGCCGGTTTCGAAGCCGACGCGATTTACCACTCCGACATAGACTCCGTTGGCGATCGCGTGGGCGCGCTGGATGGTGCGCCAGGCGTCGTATTGCGCCTCCCCAAACTCAGCCTTCTCGGCGGGATGCCAGCCAATGGCAGTCGGGTAGAAGAGAATCATCGCTCCCTGCAGCGCAGTGAGACGCGCGCCTTCGGGGTACCACTGGTCCCAGCAGACGAGGGTTCCGATCCTGCCAGGGTTGGTATCGAAAGCACGAAAGCCGAGATCTCCTGGAGTGAAGTAGAACTTTTCGTAGTACAGGGGATCGTCGGGGATATGCATCTTGCGATAAATGCCACGCAGGGAGCCGTCTGTGTCGAAGATCGCGGCGGTGTTGTGATAGACCCCGAGCGCCCGTTTTTCGAAGAGCGAAGCGACCAGCACAATACCGTGCTTCTTGGCGGCGGCGGAGAGCTTTTCAGTGGTGGGTCCAGGAATGGGTTCGGCCAAGTCAAAAAGCGCGTGGTCTTCGCGCTGACAGAAATATTGTGTCTGGAACAGCTCGGGCAGACAGATGACATTTGCGCCGGTGGTGGCCGCATCGGCAACCCGTGCCAGCGCCTTCCGTAGGTTTTCTTCAGGAACAGGGCCGCAGGACATCTGCACAAGGCCAACGTTAAATTTCTCTGCTGCCACTCTCTGAGCCTCCGATGAGAACACGTAGGATAACAAAGCCATGACGGCGCGGTGTGTGCAACGGACAAAATCTTGAGCAGATGACGCAGAGAGACGCGCGGCCGCCGAAGAGTACGCGAAAAGGACAGTTCTCTTGCCACGGATTGTGAAAAGAATGTTACGCGTATGCTGGATTGCCGAGTTTTAGCGTCCCACGGGTTGGCGGCATGTCGGCTGCTTGGTAGAGTATCTAGTGCGACAAAATGATAAGAGTTTGTGTGGGGGTGCTGTGTGAAGCATGGAAATCATGACAAGCAGAGCAATCATCAGAAAGCGAACGGGAATCACTCCGATGGATCAGGAATCGATCGAAAACTGCACAATCCGATTGAGGACCGGTTAATCCCGCTCGACCCTCTCGACCTGGGCAAGGTGCGTTCGATTGATGATCTGGTGCGGGCGATGTCGCGCACTGCTTTTACCGGCCGCCAGCTCGGGGAGGCCGCCGACGTCCTCGAAGCGATGGCGCGCGATGAAGAGTGTTTCGTCGTGATGACGCTCGCAGGTGCAATGACGGTTGCCAAGCAGGGCCTGATTATCTCCGATCTGATTGACCGCGGCATCGTCAACGCCGTCGTTTCTACCGGAGCGCTGATGGCGCACGGGTTGGTCGAAGCCACGGGGCGCGCACACTTTCGAGTGAATCCGGAGGTCACCGACGAGGAGCTGTACGAGCAGGGCTACAACCGCGTCTACGACACGCTGGAGCCCGAGCAGAACCTGGACGACGTAGAAGAAGTGATGTCAGATGTGCTCGAAGGGTGGGATCACAACGACGTGATGTGCTCCTACAAACTGAACCACGCGATCGGGGCGTTTTTGGCAAAGAGGTCGAAGGAGCAACGCGGCATTCTGAAGTCGGCATTCGATCAGGGTGTTCCGGTTTTCGTACCCGCTTTTACCGATTCGGAGCTTGGATTGGACGTCGCGCTCAACAATCGTTTGAGAGAGTCAACTGGACGGCACAAGATCCGGTTCGATCCCTTCCTGGACCTTGAGCATTTTGCTGCTACGCTGCTGCGGCAGCAGAAACTCGGAATCCTCACGATCGGAGGCGGCGTGCCGCGCAACTGGTCGCAGCAGTTCGGACCCTTCCTCGAGCTGCGGCATCGTCGACTGGGCGAGAATATCCCTCTGAAGCGCTATCACTATGGCGTGCGCATTTGTCCGGAGCCGGTGTATTGGGGCGGCCTGTCGGGAAGCCCGTATAGCGAAGCGATCTCTTGGGGTAAGTTTGTGCCTCCCTCCGAGGGCGGGAGGTTTGGCGAAGTTTTTGTAGATGCCACGGTGGGACTGCCGATGATCGTGGCGGCTGTGTTCGAGCGGCTGGACAAAGACAAAGGTCTGAAAGGCAAGGCGAAGAAGAAGATGGCTGCGAAGTAGATCGTATCGGAAATGCAAAAAAGGGACGGCCGAAGCCGTCCCTCTCTTTTTGATTTTTAAGCAGATTCCGCAGCCTAGTCGAAGATCAAGACCGCCGAAGCGATGACCGTAGTCCACAAGCCGCGCTTATCGCCGACTGCCGACTGCGTGACGTTCGCGGTGCGAACGATTTTGTTGGATAGGCGGTAGATCTGCTTCTTCTCGTCCCACGAGCGGTCGGGATCAAATTCTACGTTCAAAGTCGTAGCCAACATCTCTGCGGCGAGCTCTTCGGCGTAGTCTCCGGCAGCATCTTCCGACTCTCCGAACGAGTGGTGCTCGCTCAGGTAGCCGTAGGTATTGCGGTCGGACGGGATGGCGACACCGATGCTCGAAGCAAGCAGCCGATGGGGTTCCCGGGTACTATTTTCGGCGACCACGGCGAAAACCACTTCGCCGGGATGAAGGAATTTGAGTCCCGTGGAGCGGGGAACGAGCTTGCAGTTGGGCGGAAAAATAGACGAGACCCGCACCAGATTTTGAGCGGCAATACCGGCATCCCGTAAGGCGAGCTCGAAGGAAGTAAGGCGTTCGCGATGCTTACCGACTCCCTTGGTGAAGAAGATCCGCTTCGGGACCATGTCCTTGCTCAATTCATTTGCCTCCAGTGAGCTGAGAGAGTTTAAGAAAACGCAAATCTAACACAGCGATTTGTGAACGTTGGATGAAAAATGAGGTAGGGAACCAAGAAAAACGCGGGAGCTCGAAACTTGAGCTCCCGCATTCCGCCACGCCTTGGGGGAGGGCTGCGTCGGCGGAAAATCTATTTGTTGGCGGCGACTGATGCGACCGCGATGGTATCCCCGTTCAGCGTGCCAGTAACTTTGGCGTTCGAGCCAGCCAGCTTGTCGAGGCTGCCCAAGGCAGCCTTGTTGTCCGTATCAAGGGTGTACACCTTGTCGCCCACGACCAACGCGTATCTGGACCCCTTGCTAATACAAGCGCGGGTGCAGTCGGCTTCGGCGCCGGCCATCATGTGATGGGCGCCGCACATCGCGTCACTGACTTTACCGGTAAAACTTTGAGGCTTGTCGGCGGCGAGGGTGAGTAGTGCGGTTCCGAAAATGAAAACAACCACGGTAGCCATCAGCTGGTGCGAACGAGACGTCATGCAACTTTTCTCCTGTCCGGACTGGATGCCTCCCGAATAACCCACTTTTCGGGTCGGGGAGGAAGATTCTTGCGTTTCTCCTAGGTTATCAGAGGCGCGCGAAGTTTTTTGGCCTGATAGGGCAGCATCACGTCTTCGCTCTAGTCCGGCTTGATTCCGTAGCGCAGAGTGACGTCGACTGTCTTTTCCTTTTCGTTTACACCCTCATGTAGGCTCACTGTCCAATTCGTTTTTGGCGGTAGAAGTTTCCAGGACTGCTCGATGAACCGCTTTGGATAGGAGCTGTCGTAGGCGTCGGATGGCTTGAGATTCCAGGCCTCTTCAAAGCGATCCGCCGTTTTCGTATCGAGGCCGGTGATCTCCAGATCGCCCATATGGAAAACCTCACCTTCCTGGACTTCGAGCTTGTAGGCCACGGATTGATTGCTGTCGTCGAAAGAAGGTTTTGGTTTGAGTGCGGCCACCATGTAGCCACGCGTTCCGTACAATTTCTTTACAGCTTCCAAGTCGGCCTGCAATTGGACGGCGTTCGCGGTTTGGTTTGGCTGTAGGGAAATCAGTGCCTGGAGTTTCGTGTCCGGGAATGTCGAATTACCTTCCCATGAGAAGCTGGAAATCTTGTATTGGGAGCCTGCGGTTGAGGGCAAATCCACATCGACCTGCGTTTCGTCCTGGTCTTCGTGGACGACCTTGGATCGTGGTTCGGAAAATACCGCCCTCAGGAACCCGTGTTCGAGGTAAACCGGTAGGAGAGCCGTCTTCGCGTAGGCGTTCACTTCAGATCGCAAGTAATCTCCGCCTTCCAGCTTCTTGGCTGCCGTAGCCAGAAAGGGCACCTGATCCGCAGGAGCCGATGGGAAGCGGACCTCGCGGATGTGAATGTTTATGCCGGCGGCGCGGAAGTTGATCGCATCAATGGGTCCATTCGAGGGCGCGCCTTCACGGTCGTACTCAGCGCGGGCCGAAAGGCTGTGCTGAAGGAGAAGGGATTGTAAGGCGTCGGAAACTCGGTCAGCGAGGTTACCTCCGATGGGAACTTGGCCTTTGAAAAGAGGCTCGCGCTCGTGGACCTTGGAAACCAGCTCGGCATCTGGGAACCAGACGAAATTTTCGAAATGGGCCGGCACGAGTTTGTTGGAATCAGCAAGCTGCAGGTCCAACTTGGTGCCGGCGCTCGAGTAAGAATAACTGTAGGTGACATCGGTGAACATGCCACTCTCGCCAAGTTCCTGGGTCACTTTCTTGAAATCATCCTCGGTTTCGACATCGCCCACCTTTAGTCCTGACGCCGCAATGATTTCTTCCGGCGTGAAGCGCTGGCTGCCCGAGACTTGTATCGAGACGAGCTTGCGATCGCTGTTGGCGGGCTTGGGTGGAGTCTTGCGAGCACTTTGCGCTGAGGAGATTCCTGCGAGCAGCGCGATGGCAGGAACCAAAGCAGACCTAAGGTTAGTCACCAGGTAAATTCTAGCTGACAGACTCACAAAACGGATTGGCTCCGAACATGAGTTTTTATCGGCGACGCACCGGTTCAAGAGTGGAATCCGTCGCCTTGAGTTTGACGACTGTATCGATGAAAGCGAGAGCCGCCCGGCTGAGAGCCTTGTCTTTGCGGAAAATCAATGCCAGGTCGCGGCGGACCTGGGCATCGGCAATGGAAATGATGCACAGAGTGTTGGCGCGGACGTCTTCGGCGACGTTGGAACGGGCAATGAAGCCGACGCCGACGTCGGCCGCTACAAAGCGTTTCAGCAGTTCACTCGAGTCGAGTTCCATGGAAATTTGAGGCTTCACGCGTCGCTCATGAAACAGATTCTCGAGTGCATCTCGAGTGTGACCACTCTTGGGGACCAAAAGCGGGAAACTGGCAACTTCGGCGAAAGTGGCCGTTTTCAGGTGAGCCAGAGGATGCTGAGGCGGCGCAATAATAACCAATTCGTCTCGATGAATCGGGACGACGGTGAGCCGAGTGTCGGTTACGGGCAAGGACACCACACCGAAATCGACCGAATTGTCGATCACGGACTCCAGAGTTTTGGCGTAATCGGCGCGCTTGATGCCGACTGCGACTTCGGGGTATGTCTTCTTGAAATCAGCGAAGACTTCCGGAAGGATGTGCAAACAGGTGCCTTCGTTAGCGCCAACCACAAGTTCTCCGCGAGGGATGCGCTCGGTTTCATCGATGGCCACGCAAACCGCTTTGCGCGCTTCGATTGTCTCTTCAGCATACTTCAGAAAGAGCTTCCCCGATTGTGTCAGCGAGACCTTGCCACCGGAACGATCGAGCAATCGCGCCCCGACTTCCTCTTCGAGTGCGCGGATTTGAGAGGAAACCGCCGGCTGGGTGCGGAAGCGCTTCTCGGCGGCTCGCGAGAACGAGCACAGCCTGGCAACTTCCAAGAATGTTTCCAGCTGATCGAAATCCATACAGGTGAGGCCAGTGCAATGGCTGCGTAAACTGATCAGTGCCAGTTCGTCGAAAGATGGCTGCTCGTTTCCCGTCCCATGATAAACGGTTCGAATCGGAAGTATTGAAAGAATCAATTTTGGCTTGGCCGCGTAGTTTCGTACGATGCAACCTCAATGGAACAACACGGTGAGAAGCAGGGGCAGAAGCTTAGGCCCTGCTTTTTCGAATGAAGATCTTTCGAGCATTCCTGCAACATGCACATATAAAACAACTTCCCGCACATAATCCCGCCTTATCGAGTCCATAAAAACAATCAATTTCAGGGCCTGAAGCTCGCGCCTCTACACTCGCTGGGCGTTTGGGGTGGCCGCGGTCGTTTTCAACAGCCGATTGTGCCTAATCGAAGTTGACGTAATTTGGATGTCCCGGCCCGAAATTCAGGCAGGGCATCCTGGGCAGTATACAAGTTCGACAATCGGAACTTTTCGCATGCGGGGCTGATTCTTTTTGACTGATGGCTGGAGGCCTTGTGACTGATCCGAAAACGGTGCTGGACTTTGCCAAGAAAAACGATGTGCGCATCCTCGATCTGCGGTTCACGGATCTTCCAGGGCTTTGGCACCACGTTTCTTATCCGATCGAGCAGTTGACGGAGGACTCTTTTGAGGAGGGATTCGGAATGGACGGTTCGTCCATCCGAGGATGGGCGGCAATTCACGAGAGTGACATGCTCTTGATCCCCGATCCAGCATTCTATTTGCTCGATCCCTTTACAGAAGTCTCAACTCTCGCAATGGTGGCTGATGTGATCGATCCTGTGACCAAACAGCGCTACGACCGGGATCCGCGGTACATCGCTCGAAAAGCAGAGCTTTACCTCAATTCCACCGGCATCGCCGACACCGCATACTTCGGGGCAGAAGCCGAGTTTTTTATTTTCGACAGCGTTCGCTTCGACCAGCGAGAACAGTACGGCTTTTATTTCATCGATGCAGAGGAAGGTCGGTGGAACTCGGGAAGGGAAGAAAACAATCTTGGCTACCGTCCGCGGTACAAGGAAGGGTATTTTCCGGTTCCCCCTACGGATCATTACCAGGACCTGCGCAGCGAGATGGTGGTCACCATGCAAAATGCAGGCCTGGTCGTCGAGTGCCATCATCATGAGGTTGCGACGGGAGGCCAGACAGAAATCGATCTGCAATACAACTCGCTGGTGAAATCGGCGGATGGCATGTTGTTGTACAAATACATCGTCAAGAACGTGGCCAATCAACATGGCAAGACAGTCACCTTCATGCCGAAACCGATTTACGGAGACAATGGCAGCGGCATGCATACTCACCAATCGCTGTGGAAGGGTAACCAGCCCCTGTTCGCCGGCGACGGATACGCCGGTCTATCGCAATTGGCGCTGTGGTACATCGGGGGGCTGATCAAGCATGGCCCCGCGCTGGCGGCTCTCATTGCTCCCACCACAAACTCCTATAAACGACTCGTCCCGGGTTTCGAGGCGCCAGTAAATTTGGCCTATTCGCGACGAAATCGGTCGGCGGCCTGCCGCATTCCGATGTATTCAGCGTCGCCGAGAGCAAGACGCGTGGAGTTTCGGCCTCCAGATCCAAGTTGCAATCCGTATCTGGCGTTTGCCGCCATGATGATGGCGGGGCTTGACGGTATCGAAAACAAAATTGATCCGGGTCCACCTCTCGACAAGGATATTTACGATCTGGGACCAGAGGAACTGGCGAAGGTCCCGTCAATGCCGGGTGCCTTGGAAGATGCGCTGGACGCGCTGGAAAAGGACGGCGCGTTTCTTCTTAAGGGAGAGGTTTTCACCGAAGAGATGCTGCGAAGTTACATCGAGTATAAGCGCGACAAAGAAATTGACGCCGTACGGCTCCGGCCGCACCCGTATGAGTTCGCGCTCTATTACGACATTTAGCTCGAGCCTGAAAACGGATACTACTTCTTGAGCCTGGCGAGATGCCGGGCTTTTGGTTTTGATGACGGTCTGGGCTCAAATAGGGAGGGGAATGCCCTCGGCTTCTTATGGAAGTAGAGGGTTGGACAACTTCACGTTAGAATGTCGCGCTCTCAGATTGCGTTGCGTGTTCGACCGTCTCCGTCTTGCAGTTCGGATGAGGGCGCGGTCGCGGTCCGCACTCCAATACGCGGAGCTAACCTTATCAACTCACGGAGTCTTCATGAAATTGCTTCTCGCGATAGCCACGTTGCTCTTAATGCTGGGTGCAGCTGGAGCACAAGAGAGCCCCACGCCGGCGGTGGGAGGAGGTCGACTCTTTTTTCCGAGGAACTTCATATGGGGTTACAGCCAGTTTGATATTGCTCCGCCCCACAATGAACCCGACCCAAATATTTGCGCCGCGAATGCCGGCCAGTTCGGCGGGAAAGACGCGCCATGCAATGCGTTTGGCCGCTATCTCCTATCGGGGTACGTAGAAGTGAGACCTTTCGCCCGAACACAATTGAAAAGGCTGCTCTTTTTTGGGGCCCCTACATTTGTGTTCGGCAAGAACATCCCTCAGACTCTTTATACATGGTCTCCAGCGGCAATCGGGTGGGAGAGGTCATGGGGCGCGGGAATAGAGATCGGACGTGGGTTCGAATTGCGAGTGACGCAGCATTTTCTGTTTCAGCGGTTCGGATCGCGCGACAGAAATCTGGGACCGGCGGACCTGGGACCCAATGGTCCGTGGGGACGATATAGCGTGATTGGCGTGAGAAAGTACTTCGGACATCGAGACGCGCAGTGATCCAAGAAAGCATCACTCGCGCTACCGAAATCGATGGAAAGCGAGATCAAGCCGTTCTAGCGTAAGTCTGAGCGGGCGGCTGGCGTTTTTGCACGAGCCAAACGATCAACGCGACAATGCCGGCCAACAGAAACAGAGGCAAGCCAAAGATCAGCACCAACCACACCGGACCAACGAGCGCGGTTACATCACCAGCAATCTGAGCGTTGGGGTCGCGAGAGACTTTTCCACCCAAAGCGGTGAGATCTCCTGCGATCTTGCTGCCTGAGCCGACGCGCACGACTCCACCGAACGTGGTTACGTCACCGGCAACAGATCCGCCCTCTTCCAAAACGACGTTACCGGCGAATGCAGTGACGTCTCCTGCCACTTCTCCGCGAACGTGAATGGAACAGGCGAAGCAGGTGAGATCTCCTGTTTTCTGCCCGGGCGCGACGTTTATCTGATGGCCAAACTGGGTGTATTCGGGCTTATCTTTGGCGAGAAGGAACGGAGCGCCGACCAATAGAAGAACCAGAACAAGAGAGAACAGAGTGAACTTCATGAGGCGCCACAGCTCCTTTCAACTTCAGCAAACCCGCGAAAAATCGGCGGATTTCAGGATTCTGGGGCTGCCCGACACACTTGTCAAGCCTCATCCCCTTTTAGCGCTTCTCGGGAACCTCAGCAGTTCTCTATAATTGGAGGTTTTCAATCAGGCGATTGAGGTGTTCTATGGCGGATTCCTTCAACGGTGTAAGTGTGCCGGCTGATGGTCAACGAATCAAATACGATGGCGGCAAGTACCAGATTCCCGATAATCCGATCATCCCTTTCATTGAGGGTGATGGCACGGGCCGAGATATCTGGAAGGCTTCGGTTCGAGTCTTTAACGGGGCTGTAGAAAAGGCGTACAAAGGCAAACGCCGCGTCGCGTGGTACGAAGTTTTCGCCGGCGAGAAGGCAAAGGCGAAGTTTGACACTTGGCTGCCAGATGACACGGTGGCTGCTGTGAAGGAGTTCCGGGTTGCGATCAAAGGGCCGCTCACAACTCCAGTCGGCGGCGGGATCCGATCATTGAATGTCGCCTTACGACAGATTCTGGATTTATACGCATGCGTCCGGCCAGTGAAGTACTACTCGGGAGTGCCTTCCCCTGTGAAGCATCCTGAGCGAATGGATCTGGTGATCTTCCGCGAGAATACCGAGGATGTGTATGCAGGCGTTGAGTGGGAACAGGGAACGCCGGAAGTAGCCAAGCTGATTGAATTCCTGAATAAAGACATGCTCAAGGGTGGCAAAAAACAGATACGGCTGGATTCTGGAGTGGGGATCAAGCCGATCTCGGTGACTGGAACGAAACGCCTGGTGCGGATGGCAATCCAACATGCGCTGAACAACAACCGCAAGAGCGTGACACTCGTGCACAAGGGTAACATCCAGAAATTTACTGAAGGCGCGTTTCGGAAATGGGGATACGAACTGGCGACTCAGGAATTCCGCGATAAGGTCGTAACTGAACGCGAGAGCTGGATTCTGGATAACAAGGACAAGAAACCAAATCTCTCCGTTGAGGAGAACGGTAATCTGGTCGAGCCGGGATTGGAGTTTGCGCCTCCGGACTTTCGGCAGGCTGTCTATAAAGAAGTGAAAGATGTACTTGACGCGATCTATGGAACCCACGGGCATGGCGCCTGGAAAAAGAAGTTGATGATCAACGATCGCATTGCTGACTCGATCTTCCAGCAGGTTGTGACCCGTGCGGACGAGTACACGGTGTTGGCGACTCCGAACCTGAATGGCGACTACATCTCGGACGCGTGTGCGGCGCAGGTCGGTGGGCTCGGCATCGCGCCTGGCGCGAATATCGGTGATGGCTTCGCCATCTTCGAAGCGACGCACGGCACCGCACCAAAGTATGCCGACAAAGATGTGATCAACCCGGGGTCGGTGATTTTGTCAGGAGTGATGATGTTTCGCTTCCTGGGATGGAACGAGGCCGCAGACCTGATCGAACAGGGACTGGAACGGACGATTCAACAAAAGAAGGTCACCTACGACTTCGAACGCTTAATGGAAGGCGCTACCAAAGTGAGCACCAGCGCTTTTGCTAGCCATATTATCGACAACATGGATGCTCTTATGCTCGCAGGAGTGCGGTAATACCAACGACCGAGGAATGCGAAGAGTTTCGCTCGATTCTTGGGCTACGGAAAAGCACCTAGGCGCTCGAAGCGTTAATGTGGTCGCGACAAGACCGGAAATGTCATATGTAGTGAATTCATCGAAAGGATTCATTCATGCGGAAAAAAGTAACGATTGTAGGTTCCGGAAACGTGGGAGCCACGGCAGCGCATTGGATTGCTGCGAAGGAGCTCGCGGACGTCGTACTAATCGACATCATTGAAGGCGTTCCGCAAGGCAAGGGCCTCGACCTGCTGGAGGCGATGCCCATCGAAAAGCGGGATGCTCACATCATCGGCACGCAGGACTACAAAGACACCGCAAATTCCGACATCGTCGTAATTACGGCGGGGGTGCCTCGCAAACCCGGAATGAGCCGCGATGATCTGCTGAACATTAATCACAACATCATGAAGACGGTTGTCGGTGAGGCAGTAAAGTATTCGCCGAATTGCATCCTGATCATCGTGTCGAATCCACTGGATGCCATGGCGCAGGCCGCGTACAAGATGAGCGGCTTTCCACGCGAACGCGTCATTGGAATGGCGGGAGTGCTCGACTCGGCGCGTTTCAGAACCTTCATCGCCGAAGAACTCAAGGTCAGCGTTGAGAACGTGACGGCATTCGTTCTGGGAGGTCATGGCGATACGATGGTGCCACTCACGCGCTATTCGACCGTCGCGGGAATTCCAATCACCGAGTTAATGGACGCAACCACCCTCGAAAAGCTGGTGCAGCGGACGCGCGACGGTGGGGCCGAGATTGTCAAGTATCTGAAAACGGGATCGGCCTACTACGCACCCTCGGCCGCGGTGACAGAGATGGTAGAGGCGATTCTCAAAGACAAGAAGAAAATTCTGCCATGTGCAGCCTATTTGGATGGTGAGTACGGAATCAAGGGTCTGTACGTGGGTGTGCCGGTAAAATTGGGATCGAAGGGCATCGAGCAGATTATCGAAATCAAGCTGACTCCACAGGAGAAAACGGAACTGGAACGAAGTGCGGGGGCGGTGAAGGAGTTGGTGGGAGTCATCGGGGTGTAGGCCAGCAGATCTTAAGTGTTCGGTTTTTTGATCTTCGAAAGAAATCCTACTCGCGAAGCGCGGGATTGTTGATTGTTTGTTGCCCGGAACAAAAAAGACCGCCGAGAGAATCACCCGCTTTCTCGGCGGCACAGAGATTACTCTCAGACGCAATCCCTTAGACGCGCTCAATTATGACTGATTGCAAGACGACATCCTTCTTCGGGCGATCCTGACCGCCACGCGCCACATTTGAGATCTTGTCTGCGATGTCCTGCCCTTCAACCACCTCTCCAAAGATGGTGTGTTTGCCGGTCAGCCACGTCGTTGGTGCGACCGTTATAAAAAACTGTGATCCGTTGGTGTTTGGGCCGGCGTTCGCCATGGCTAGTTTGCCCTTCTTATCGAACTTGTGCGGTGAGCCTTTGGTCTCGTCTTCGAACTGATATCCGGGGCCACCCATGCCGTTGCCTGCCGGGTCGCCGCCCTGAATCATGAAGTCAGGAATGACCCGGTGGAAGATTGTTCCGTTATAGAGGGGATCTTTGCTCTTTTTGCCGGTAACGGGGTGTGACCAATCGCGTTTGCCTTCGGCCAGATCCACGAAGTTCGCAACGGTCTTGGGCGCTTCCTTTTCAAAAAGACGGCACACGATGGTGCCCTCGGAGGTTTGCAGTGTGGCATACGTGCCGGGTTGACGACTCATAGAAGTCCTTTCCTTTGGATGATTGCGACGAAGTTGAGGCCGCGGAAAAACAAGCCTTGCGAAGGAACGTTCTTCAATTATCCCACGTTATTGCGGAGCGGTCTTGGGAGCCGGCTTCGTCGTGGACGGTTTCTTAGCAGCCGGAGCGGTTGTCTTCGACGCTGTGGCACCCGCCTTCAGGATCGTGACGTGATTAATCTTGATCGGACGGAACGGCTTGTCGTTAGGATCGCGCCCCATACGAGCGATCTGCTTCACAAGAGCAACGGAGGCCTCATCGCACTGCCCGAAGATCGTATAGCCCCCATTCAGGCTGGCGTAGGGAACTTCGGTGATAAAGAACTGGGACCCGTTAGTATCCGGGCCGGCATTTGCGTAGGCGAGACGGCCGGGACGATCAAAGGTCAGGTCGGGCGAGGTTTCGTTCTTGAACTTGTAGCCCGGATCGCCCATACCGGTACCAGTCGGATCGCCACCCTGGATCATGAATTCCGGAATCACGCGGTGGAAGATAGTGCCGTCGTAGAGAGGGACACCGTGTTTTTTCGAATGCGTGACAGGGCTTGTCCAATCTTTCGTGCCCGTCGCGAGGCCGATGAAATTGGCGACGCCTATGGGCGCCTGTTTGGGAAACAGCGTGCAAGTCATCTTGCCGGCGGTTGTGTCGATGATCGCTGCAGGGTCGCCCGAGCCTGCCGAAGCAGTCGTTGAAGTCGCCGCTCGATGCGGCGGCGTGGCGGGTGCGGAATTGGTTTGTGACCAGACCGTCAGGGAAGAAAGCAGGATGATCGTGACAAGGCGAATTTGTTTATGCATACGGACTCCTCGCATGGATTCAGATGAGTTCGACAGCGTTCTGTGGTGAATGAGAATTGTACGATAGCCGCAGCACAGACTCATTCGCATTCAATGCTGTTACTCGTCTTTCGCCAGAGCCAGCGGGGACTCTCTCCTTTCCCCGAGGCAGTGCCCGAAATATGGAAGTTAACCGCTTGTTGTTCAGAAGCGCCGTAGACAGCGTTCCTGATGTCCCTTCGAAGCCAGCTCACTGACCACGCATGTTGGGCTTGCTCGCCACAGAGTAACAAATCTCCACGCGCGTCCGGCGGAGTCGACCCACGGCTTGCGAGTTCACATGTTTGGCTTTGGCCGACATTCCAAAACTTCGGCTTTAAGTCTGGAAAGTAGATGTCACCTGAATGTACGCTACCCGGATGTCAGCATCTCTCGGTCTACATCCCATTAAGATCACCGACAGGATGCTGAGCCCTATTACATCAACCATGCGCCTCATGCGAACGCGTATCAAGAACGACACCTAAGATTTATTTTGCGGATGTTTGCATCTCACGGCTCACGTGCTCGACTTCGCGGAATACACGAAGCACACTTCCGCCCAAAATCTTATGGATGTCCTCAGCACTGTAACCGCGATCGACCAGGGCCTCCGTGATCTTGGGCAGGTCGGCGGCGGAATCGATGCCGGTAGGCGTCGCGCCGCTCACTCCGTCAAAGTCTGAGCCCAGGCCGACGTGGTCGACGCCAGCCACCTTGGCGATATGGTCGATGTGGTCGATAAGGGACTTGAATGGCGGACGCGGGATTTTGGCCGCCCACTCGCGATCGATCTGATCGTACTCAACATAGGTAACGGTTTTTCCGTCCTGTTTGTGCTTTTCGATAAAAGCCGCGATGGCAGCGTTGCGCTCCTTGGCAAGAGCTCGGTCAGCCTTCCAGTAGTCTTCGTCCACGAAAGCAGAAAAGAAATTTACCTGCACAACACCATTGTTTTTCGCGACGGCACGCAGCATATCGTCGGTCATGTTGCGGGGAGCGTCGGTAAGAGCGCGGGCAGATGAGTGTGAGGCGATGACGGGTGCCTTCGAGATGGCGACCGCATCGTAAAACGTTTTATCGGAGACGTGCGAGATGTCGACCATCATGCCCAGGCGGTTCATTTCCAAGACCACCTGTTTGCCGAAATCGGTCAAGCCATTGTGGTGCTCGACCTTCGGGTCGTCCACGTCGCCAGAGGAGTCCCCCCATTCATTGGTGTTCGACCAAGTTAGCGTCATGTAGCGGACGCCGAGGCGGTAGAACTCGCGCAGAACGCGGATATCGTTTTCGATGGCGTGACCGCCTTCGATGCCCATAAGCGCAGCGAATTTCTTCTGCTTCTGAGCACGTTCGATGTCGGCGACCGAGAAGGCCATCATCATGCGATCGGGATGGCGAGCAGCCTGTTCGTAGACGGAATCGATCAGATCGACGGCGCGGTGAGCATACTGTCCCTTGTAGGAGGGCTCGACCCAGATGGAGAAGAACTCGGCGTCGAGGTTTCCGGCGCGAGCCTTGTCGAGGCTGATGTGACCCACGTCGTGCGGGTCGGTGTTGCCAATATCGAAGCCGCCGTCGAGAAAGCGTTGCGGCGTGTCGGCGTGGGTATCGATGATGAGAGCCGAGTTGTGAATCTGAAGAGCTTTCGCGTTGACTGTGGCCGCAGGAGGATTTTGGGCGAACAGGGTTGCTGACGAAGCCGCAATGAACAGAACAAAAGAGACGACCGGTCGAATCATAGGTCTGGCCTATCCCGAATCGGATTGGGTGCAAGGGAAGGATTGTATACGTTGCGACGAGCGAGAGGGGGCTCTTAGGTTCAGGCCAGAGCTTGCAGAGCCCGCGTCACGCAGTCTTCCAGAGGTTGATCGGTGTCGATGACGGTCTTCGGCAATATGATCGGCTCGAAGTGCGCCTTCACGTCAAGATAGAGATCATAGTTACGATTGCCCGCGGGATGCTCGCCGGTGGCACACTGGGTTTCGATGCGGGAGCGGGCCGTGTCGTCAGAGCAGACACACTCGAGGATCTGCCAGGACTGATTCAGTTTGCGGGCGGCGGCAAGGACCTGGTCGATCTGGTAGCGGCGGGAGAACGTTCGGCCGTCGAGGAAGATAATCCGGTGAGTCCTTTTCCGAAGAAGCTTGGCGGCGGCTTCGAGCATAACGTGCAAGATGAAATCGTCCTGGGCAGTGGAGTATTCGACGTCGGGCGGGGCGAAGATGGCGTGACGAATCTGGTCCTTGTCGAGGATGGCGGCGTCGAGTTGAGAGGCGAGGGCCCGGACTAGCGTGGATTTGCCGGTGCCGGGGAGGCCCGCCATCAGAACGATCATTCGGAGTAAATCAACTACTTCTGGCTGAGTTCTTCGCCGAAGGGAGCATGATCCCAGTGAGTGATTTCCTGCGTATCGCGCCAACCGGCGTAACGCTCAGAAACCATCACGTGGAAGACCCACTGGCGGCGCTCTTCCTCGGGCTCCACTAAACCGAGAGCGCGGAGGTAGAACAGGTAGCGCTCGACAAAACGGATCTCTTCTTTGGTCATGCCGCGACGCTGCAAGTCGAGTGTGAGGCCGGCCAGATGCGAGGAAGCGGTGTCGCCATCGGCGGGAGCTGCGTTGCGATTATGACGTCGAAGCTTTTTCTGCACCTTCACCGTGCGGACCGCGGAGTTCACCTGAATCTGATCGTGGAACTGGCGGTAGTAGGCTTGGCTTAGGTCTTCAACAAAATCCCGAGTCCACGGACGGCAGTAGCGGCGGCTGGGATCGAGCCGTGGGTCAATGCGCAGGGTGGTACCGGTACGAATCGGCAACAACGCCTGGCTCTCTATCAAGGCTGCAAGTTCATCGTCATCCTGGATGCGCGGCAACTCGAGTCGATTGATCTCTTCGTTCTGAAGGAGCAAAGATTCATGCGACGGCCTGAACATCGGATTCCAGAGAATGGACCGATGGTGGTGTTTGGAAGTCCTGCGCGCGGAACGCTTCGGAACCGTATAGCTGTGCAGGGCAAACGACTGGCTGCATATGGCCAGAGCGAACAGCGCGACCCAGAGTCTACTGCACCGAGTTCCAATCGACACGAAGTGGCCTCGAACTGGGGAGAGGCTCCGGTGGCCCAGAGCAGGAGCGTATTCTAACCCGGCTGTCAAGAAATCCAACAAAAACCTACCCTCTGACCGTTACTAAGGAATGAATCCGGCGCAAATTGGTAATCATTTTCGTGATTACCAATGCCATGTTGTTGCCTTTGTGTGAAGCTGCTTGATCGTTCGCGTAGCCAAGAAATGGGTGCAACTCTCGGAAAAACTCGACTGTCGTCAGGTTATTTTCGGAAAAGATCGAACAATGCCTGTTTCATGACCTGGCCGCCCACATCGGCGATCGAGTTCGTGAGTGGGATGTCCTTGGGGCAAACCTCGACGCAGTTTTGCGCGTAACCGCATTCCTGGATGCCACCATCGCCCATCAACGCGCTTAGCCGCTCACGCTTGAGAGCCTTGCCGGTTGGGTGTGCGTTGAACAGGCGAACTTGCGAAATCGTAGCCGCGCCGACGAAGCCGGTTTCTTCGTTGAACTGCGGGCAGGCCTCCATGCAACAGCAGCACGAGATGCAACGTGACAGCGGGTACATCTGCTCCTGGTCTTCGGGCGAGACGCGCGGACCGGGTCCGAGGTCGTAGCTGCCATCGACCGGAACCCAAGACTTGGTGGCTTTGAGATTTTCGAAGATGACACTGCGATCGGTGGCGAGGTCGCGGACCACTGGGAATTTTGAAAACGGTTCGAGGCGGACGGGCTGCTCGAGGTTGTCGAGCAGGGCAGAGCAGGCCATACGGGCGCGGCCGTTGATCACCATGGCGCAGGAGCCGCAGACTTCTTCGAGGCAATTCGAATCGTAGGTAATCGGAGTGGTCTTCTTGCCGTCGCGAGTTGTCGGGTTAGCAGCGATCTCCATCAAAGCCGAGATCACATTGCGGCCGGACTTGTAGGGAAGTTCGAACTCGTCCCAATAGGAGGCGGAGTTGGGGGTGTCCTGGCGCTTGATTTTGATGATGACGGGATTAGCCATTCGCTCTCAGCTTTCAGGTGTCAGTACTATTTTGCCGCGTCGTACTTCCTCGGCCGCGGTGGAATCAGCGATATGTCCACCGGCTCAAATTCAAACTTCGGCTCGTCGGCATCGGGTGCAAATGTTGCTCTCGTCGTCTTGAGCCAGTTCTTGTCATCGCGATCGGGGAAGTCGGGCTTGTAGTGCGCGCCCCGGGATTCGTCACGCATACCCGCACCCTGCGCAATGACGCGGGCCAATTGCAGCATGTTGTAGAGCTGGCGCACGAAGGCGACGGTCGTGTTCGCCCAGTGAGTGCGGTCGCTCAAGTTGACATTGCGGATGCGTTCCAGCAGTTCAACCAGCTTCGCATCGCACTCCTTGATGTTCTTGTTGTAGCGGATGACCGTGCAATTCTTGGTCATCTCTTCGCCCAGTTCCTTCCAGATGAGGAACGGATTCTCGGAGCCATCGGCCGTCATCAGGCCATCGTTGATTTCCTGCTGGCGTTTGCGCTCGGCCTCGAAGTAGCCGTTGCTTTCAGATTTCTGCAGGCCGCGAGCGTACTGGACGGCGTTCGGTCCCGAGATGAAGCCGCCGAATATACAGGAGACTAGCGAATTCGCGCCTAGCCTGTTGGCGCCGTGGTACTGATATTCGGCTTCACCAGCAGCGAAGACACCGGGGATATTGGTGGCCTGCTTGAAGTCGACCCATAGGCCGCCCATCGTATAGTGCATGCCCGGAAAAATCTTCATGGGCGTGTCGCGCGGATCGTCTCCGACGAACTTCTCGTAGATCTCGAGAATTCCTTCCAGCTTCTTGTCGAGAATCTTGCGATCGATGTGGGTGAGGTCGAGGTAGACCATCGGCTTGCCGTCGATGCCGAGGTGATGTTCGTACACTACTTTGAAGATGGCGCGGGTCGCAACATCGCGCGGAACCAGGTTGCCGTATTTCGGATACCACTCCTCAAGGAAGTACCAGCGCTCGCTTTCCGGGATGCTCTTGGGATTGCGAGTGTCGCCGGGCTTCTTGGGAACCCAGACCCGTCCGCCTTCGCCGCGGGCCGACTCCGACATCAAGCGTAGTTTGTCCTCGCCGGGAATCGACGTCGGATGTACCTGGATAAATTCACCGTTCGCGTAATAGCAGCCTTGCTGGTACAGGGCGGACTGTGCAGAACCGGTGCACACAACAGAATTCGTGGATTTGGCAAAGATGGCGCCGATGCCGCCCGTCGCGATGATGATCGCGTCGGCAGGGAAAGTGCGGATTTCCATGCTGCGAAGATCCATGGCGCAAATCCCGCGACATACATGGTTCCCGTCGAGCACGGCGGACAGGAACTCCCAGTGCTCGTACTTTTTTACCTTTCCTTCGGCTTCATAGCGGCGAACCTGTTCGTCGAGCGCGTAGAGAAGTTGCTGTCCGGTAGTAGCTCCGGCGAAAGCGGTGCGATTGTAGAGCGTGCCACCGAAGCGGCGGAAATCGAGTAGTCCTTCAGGCGTTCGGTTAAAGGGCACCCCCATGCGATCGAGCAGATCGATGATGCCGGGAGCCGCGTCACACATCGCCTTGACGGGAGGCTGGTTCGCGAGGAAGTCGCCGCCGTAGACAGTGTCGTCAAAATGTTGCCAGGTGGAATCACCTTCGCCCTTGAGATTTTTCGCAGCGTTGATACCACCCTGCGCGCATACCGAGTGCGATCGCTTTACGGGAACGATGGAGAACAGGTCGACGTTACCACCCATCTCGGCAATCTTGATCACTGCTGCAAGCCCAGCCAGACCGCCGCCAATCACGATAATTTTGGGAGCTGCTGCTGCCATCTCAGTTCACCGGCCTTCCGGGCATCGCTGTCGCGTGACTCGAGTCCACAATATTCCCACTTGAAGTTGGCTGCTGAAAGCGTGTGCGGAATGTGTACAAGCTCGCGAGTCCGACCAAACTCAGCAGCAGGAAGAACGCAAGGCACACACGGAGAAGGCGCTGCTGTGCTTTCTCGCCCGTGACGATGCCCCACTTTGCGCAGAATAACCAGATTCCGTACGCAAAATGCCAGGAGGCGGCTATCAAGCCGACGACATAGAAGGCAAGCAGGATCGGTGAGTGAACCTCGGCCTGAACCTTGGAAAACGATTGCGATGCGGCTTCATGCAGATCAACGCCGATGAAGCGCATGGTGTAAGTGTGCCAAACGATGTAGATAAACGCGATCCCACCCGTCCAGCGCTGCGCCGTGTACATCCAGTTGCCCGTCCACGGGTACTCACCGACATTCGAGTCGCCGCGATACCAGATATAGAAGCCGTAAAGTCCGTGAAACAGGATCGGAATCCAAATGCCAAACAATTCTAGGAAGAACACCAGCGGCAGAGTCGCGAGGAAGCTCACTTGACGGGCGTAAGCGTCAGGACCGCTGATCGCGGTGGAATTGGAGATCAGGATATGTTCGAACAGAAACGCGCCAACCGGAATGATTCCGGTAAAAGAATGCATCCGACGCAGCAGAAATGAGGTTCCCTGACCGGCACGCAGCGGAGCTACTCCGCGCCTGATGCTCGCCGGAGCCGCAGGACTGGCAGTTGTCGCCACGATAACCGCTCCTTATGAGTTCGGATGGTAGAACCGAACTTTTTATTATCCGGGCCAAACGGAAGGCAAGTCAAGAGAATGAGAAGTGCTTCGGTGAACGAATTCATCGTCTGGAAAATGTCCACAACGGAATCGGGACATGCGGATGGACACGAGCATGCTAACTGTCTTGGTCGCACCACTCCAAGAGTTTCCGAAACGCTGCGCCACGATGGCTGTATTTCGATTTCTCTTGCGGAGTAAGTTCCGCGAACGTTTTTTGGATCTGAGGAAAATAAAACATCGGGTCGTAGCCGAATCCCGCGGCTCCCCGAAGATGATGAAGAATCCGGCCTTCAGCGACTCCACGAAAGGTCGCGAGCGTTCTCCCATCGCGGGCGGCGGCGATAACGCAAACAAATCGCCCGGTCCGCTTGTCGTCGGGAACGCCTTTCAGTTCGTGCAGGACGCGGGCGTTGTTGGCATCGTCATCGGTGTTGGCATCCGCCGTGTGCGGTTCATCGGCCGCATAGCGAGCTGAATGAACGCCGGGAGCGCCGTTGAGAGCGTCCACTTCAAGGCCCGAGTCATCTGCGATCACGATCTGTCCGGGAAGCGCCAAGCTGTACTGGTCGGCCTTCTTGCGGGCGTTGGCCTCAAACGTTAGACCATCTTCGACAACGGGGGCAAGCTTGGCGAAATTCGGAATTGGCTCGATCTGTAGCTGGTGCGCGGCAGCGGCGCCCGCGAAATCTCGCAGCTTGCCGGGATTTGAGGTAGCGACGAAGATTGTTTTCATGGCAGCCTTTTAGTTCGTCGAGGCACGCGGCCTTGAAGGAGTTCGCGCTGCGTCCGTCCAACTCCAAGATCCTCGCCTTTGGTAGAACATCAATGTGACCGCGAGTACAAGTGAAATTAGCGAGATCATTCCGCCCCAAAAGCGATCGGGAGTCTGGATAAATTTCACGCGTACCTCGCTGATTCCTGTTTCTACCGGGACGAGAATCTCTCCTGTGTGCGCTTGGGTCTTCGCAACGATCGGAACTCCGTTGACTTCAACCCGCCATGCCGGGTAGTAGAACAGGCGGAGGCGCAAATTCTCAGAACGGCTGACCTCGGCGGTGAAGCGTTTTAGTTGTGGGCCCCAGTCAAGAATTCGGATGTGGGCGCGATCGCGACCCACAACTGCGACCAGAGGCGCGTTCTTGTTGAGATCGTAAGGGTCCGCGCCCGAGGGAACATACTCGTCCGTGCCTTCATAGCCGCTGCCATCCTGAATGGCGTCCTGCATTTCGGCGAGATCGGCAGCGTTGTCCCACCAGGGCTGCTGAACACGATTCCACAAGATCAGCAGAAGCGCGACCATAGCGAGATACAGGACGGATCGCATCCACCAACGACGCATCACGGCCGTCGCCGCTAGGGCAAGCGGAACATTGAGGCAAAGCAGCCAGCGCCACGGAAGCTGAACGAAACGGAGTTCGGGAAGAATTTCCCAGAGCACGTAGCTGAACCTGCACATCAGCAAAGTTGCAATGCCTGACCAGATCGCCAGGAGCCACCAAGGAAATGATTGACTGTTTCGCGTTCGCCGCAAATCCCAGAGCATCACGCCAGCGACAAGGATTTCAGCCACGGCGACGATGGACATAAAAAGATTGAAGTGATTGTGATCGGCATCGTTGATGCTGGTGAAGAGAAAATTGTCGAGAGGGCGGACTCCCGGCGCCAAAACCTGGCTCAGGTTGATCCATTTCTGCTCATAACCAGCGGGAACGAGATAGAAAGCCGCCAGCGCGGCTCCTAAAACGACGGCCACCGTTCCATGGATCAGAACACGAGCGTTGCGGCGAACGATCGCGATGATGAGCAACAGAAGCGCGATGGAGTAGTTCACCATCACCGCGGAAGGAGCGTTTGTCAGCCAGGCTGCAGCAACCACCAAGCCCAGCGGCAGTATGACGCGAGGCCCCTCTTCTTCAGAGCGCACCGCGTAGAGCAAGACCAGTGGAATCAGGCAGCCAGCCAACAGTTCGGCCAACGCACTGCGCCAGTAGACGATCACAAGATGGTATGGGTTCACGGCATAGAGCACGGCCGCGAAAATTGCGTCGCTGCGATTGAACCACCGTCGAGCCAGAAGGAACATCGAGAAACCGGAAGCAATAAGCGCTACCCAAACGTATGCTCCGGAGGTCAACTGCCAAGGCAAGACGCTTCCTAACAGAGCTCCAAGATTCCACGAGGCTGGCGGGTAGAACAAAAAACGCGCTTCGCCAAAAGTCCAGTGCGCGTAGGTCGCCCAGCGCGGGAAAAAGATCCCCTGCTTCCACTGCTGAACGACTTCCATCCACGAGAACATGTGGAATTCGAAATCGTGGCCAGACGGGCTGCCCAGAAAAAAGAAAGGAACAATGACCGCGAATGCAGCACCCATGATCACGAAGGCGGAAACAGGGAAGACGCTGCGCGATTGAAGTGTGTTTTCCGCGTTCTTCCACGATGGCACGTTTGCTGGCGAGTCCAGGGAGGTCTCCTGCAACGCATCAATGTAGCAGGAATTCACATCCCGTCGCTTTTCTCCGAAAATGGAAGCGGACTTAGACACCCCTTGGGACGGCCTTTCGACGATATACTTGGAATGGATGGTGGGTAAATGAAGAGCGCAGAGCTGCGATGGGCGGTGCTCGCCGCGATGTTATTCGTTGGAAGTCTTCACTCTTTCGCACAGGGGGCTACAAGCGCACCGTCGAAAGACGACAAACCCTTCGCACCCTTCGAACAATGGAAAGATTTGGTGCTGAAGGGTGACGCGACCGGGTTAAAGGCGTTGTACAGCACGAACCCCGTCGCGCAGATAAAGGTGGGCTCCGATGGCGAACTCGATATTTCCGGTGACGTTCGCTTCTGGACTGGCCTCAAAGCGAGCAGCATCAAAATCGATGTTTTGCAAAGTGGGATACCTCAAGTTCAACCTGGTGCTTACCAGATCCTATTTCGGGCAGAGATCCATGCTAGGACCGATGGGAGAGAACAAACGCTCTATATCACCGAGGGTCAACTTTGGAAGCAGCAGGATGAACAGTGGCGCTTGGTGCTCGCGAAGCGAACGCAACCGAGCCTTCTGGAACAACCTGCATCGAACAAGAAGAATATCTATCCATCCGGAGCCAACGCGCATGCCGAGATCAAGCAGGCACTCGATAAGGGCGGCAAGGAACACAAGCGTGTCCTGGTCGTCTTTGGCGCAAACTGGTGCTATGACTGTCACGTGCTCGATCTGGCGTTCGAGCGCCCTGATATCGCCCCGCTGGTTGCAGCAAATTTTGAAGTGGTGCATGTCGATGTGGGGCAGGGCGACAAAAATCAGGACTTGATGAAAGATTGTGACGTTCCGATGGACCATGGAATTCCGGCAATCGCAGTGCTGGATAGCAGTGGCAAGCTCTTGTACAGCCAGAAAAACGGTGAGTTCGAAAAGGCTCGGGCTTTGGGCCCGGAGGATCTGGTGAAGTTCCTTAATCAGTGGAAACCCAGCTAGTTTGGCTCCAAAACGATCTTCCCCATGGAAATATACAAGCCTGCGCAGCCAGGCAGGTCGTTAATCCCTAACGGTGAGCACCGGGCAAGGTGCGTCGCCAACCACTTCGTAGGCGATTGCCCACGGCAAATGGGATGATGCAAAGGGCGCGCGTTTGTGGACGCCCATCACAATCAAATCGGCATTTTGTTCCCTGGCCAAAGTCAGAATGCTCTCGGCTGGGAATTCGAACCTGACCATGCACTCCGGCTTGCACCAATCCGTGGCTTCGCGCGGCACCAGCGTTTCAAGGCGAGTATGCGCGCTCGCCGCCACGGAATCCTGATGCTGCAAAGGCACGAGAGGAATTGCGTGGAGCAGGATGAGTTGTCCCTGACTTTCCTCGGCAAGCGAGAGTGCATAGGGCAGCGCATGGAGCGAACCGGCGGAAAAGTCGGTCGCGAAGATGATGTTCTGAAAGCCGCTAATTTCTTCGCGCGAGAGCGCTTTTGGTCCCGATCGTTAGCACCGGGCAGGTCGAGCGTCGGAAGATCTGTTCGGCATCTGATCCAAGAACGAGTTTCTTCAAGCCGTGCCTGCCATGGCACCCCAAAATGATCAGATCGACAGAGTTCCGGCGGATTACATCATCGAGCACGTACCATAGTTCGCCGCGCCGCGTAACGCCTTCTCGAGTAACCCCCTTTAGAGACTCGTCGGCAAGGAATTGCTTGATTCTGCCCTGAGCGTCGTACCATTCGCCGTCCATCTCCAACGGGACGGGTTCCATGGGCAGAAATATCGGTGGATGAGGTGTGACGGCGTGGGTCACCAGAATTCTCGAGCCGTATATCTTCGCGAAGGCTCGGGCATAGGGTAGGGCGGCGGTCGACGCGTCGCTAAAGTCGGTCGGGAACAGGATGTTGCTGAAAGAGAGACGGAGGCTGGCCTGGAGGGTCGGCATGGAAACCTCCCATTGGCGACCGTAATCGCCGTATCAATCCAGTTCTAAGAGTACCTTGTGCGCCCTGGGAGGGTCAGTGATTTTGGTCACACGCATTTGTAAACTGGGGCGGACATCGAGATCGGGGAGTTCACGGAAAATTCACAATCCTGCAACTAGTCCGTAACAATCTTGTTCTACGGTCTTTGCATCGAGGTGGAACAGACCACGAGGGAGTCGCAGGTCGCGCCAGAGACGGGGCGGGGTCTCGGCTCCCTCGGATAGTATTTGAACGCAATTTGCTGAACCGACAACTGGGACTGTGAAGGATTCGAACGAAATGGAGGGAGTCCGCCTAGTTGGAAGCGACGGCTTCCGGATTGCGCTGCCGTTGCAGTTCCGCGAGGAACTCCTCGCGCGATAAAGCCTCTCCGTTGCGCAAGAGTTCAAGCAACGGATCCTCGAGATGCTCTTCAGGCGACGAAGCAGGCTGTTGGAATTGCGTCTCGTCAGCGACAATCGCTTTGGGCGAGATCAGCAACTCAGGCATGGTTCCAGGCCGGCTCGTCAGGAATTCGATGAAGTGAGCCACGGTTTCGCGCTGCGCACTGGTGCGGGAAGGGAACTCCACTCCCATCCCTGAACCGGGATGCATCACCCGAACAATGCCGTCGGCATGAATTTCAATATCGGCTGCCTTGAGACAAAGATCCACGAGCGCCCGCTCAGGGAAAGGCGATTCGGTGTCAACGTAGCATCCCCCAAGGCTCAGATCGGTCAGCTTGCACGTCGAAACAGGGTCCGGCTCATCGGGCGGTACCTCCGATGCATTAGCTAGAAGCCAGCTTTTGAGCTTTTCTACCTGCGGTTCGGGCAGGTCAAGAAAGCGCACTCCCGACTGGCCATTCGGATTCGCCCAGGCAATTTCTCCGTGGGTATCAATTTCGAGACTGCCATCAGGCAGGGTGAAGCGCAATCCAATCAAGGCCGCGGGTTGCAGCGGCTGCGCCGCCAGAAGGTCCATGCCGGTCTGGCTCAGGTCGAGCATGATGCCTTCGAGTTGGTCTCCGCCGGATAAGGCTACCTGCACGGGCGCCTGCACAGGAACGCGGAACGAGCGACGCCGCTCACGCCGAAGGAGGGCGGTCGCAGCTCGAAGGGTAGCTGCGGCTTGTTCTGAACTGATGGGCTTATGGAGGACGAACTTCGCTCCGTTCTTCAAGACTTGGCGGACGCTGCTTTCATCGCTTGACAAGGCGACGCTGAGAAGCGCAGCCGGTTTAGGCTGCGTTGCCATCTTGAGCAACTGGAGGGCGATGTCTGCGTCATCGAAATCGACGATCAGGCAATCGAAACGCTGTTCTCCTAACCTGTGCAAAGCGATTTCCGGCTCAGAGAAGCGTTCGACCGCGATGGCGAAATTCGCCAGCGCCCGGCTAAGAACTTCCGCAGAATAGTCGTCCTTCGATACGAGTAAGGCCTGAAGAGTCATACTTCGTCGTGGTCAAAAATCCAGCAAAACTGTTTACGGCCAACGAGGCGCGACTGGACGCCCCGATTTTGCCGGTGCTGCAGATCCAGGTCCGGCAGAAGCCTTCGCCGCCATGGCAGCGGGCTGGCTGGTCTCCTCGTCCATCTCTGCGAGCACAACATTGTCGTCTTCCTCGTTCTCGGCCAGCAAAGGAGCTACTTCGCGAAGCTTCTCTGCCGCCTGCTGCAAAGCTTCAATCTGCTTTGCCAGCTGTGCATACTTCGCCTGCTTCCGGCGCAAGACCTCATGGATGTCCTTCATACAACCCCCTAAGGGCGACTCTAAGTTTGGGGCTGTCTCGGGTCAATATAGAAAGGTTCCCCGCGGTTACCGCAGTAACAGCTTCGATTTCAGAAGGTCGGGGAGCGACGAAGCCAACTCGTTACGCATCATGATGATAGCGAGAGGCCTGCCCACACGTGTTCGAACGCCAGTGAACGAACTTTGGCCGGTTACCCGGCTCGGGCGCCGGGGTGCGGCGCGCCTGTTCAAGAAACAAAAAGGGCCTCGCGCAAGGCGAAGCCCTCAAGGAAGCAAAGCTGAACTAACGAAGGAACCGCCTGCGCAGCATGCCCCCGATTCCCAATAACCCGGTTCCGAGCAATCCAAGCGTGCCCGGCTCCGGGACCGGAGTCGTGGACAGGATGATATCGCCGCTGCCAACCGAAATGGTGCCGCCGGGGCTAAGCGTGCCACTCACCGTGATCTCGGTAAATGAAACCCCGCTACCGGGGGCGGAGCCTTTAACATCTGCCGTGAGAGTATAGGCACCAGTTAGTGTAGAGTGCGTCCACGTTCCCGAAACAAATGTGCCAGTGAAAATCGTGCCGGTGGGAACACCCATCACGGAACCGTTGCCGGTGATCGTGAACGTTCCGCCTGCGCCGAGAGTTCCGCCCGTCGTAACGTCGCCCGTCGCAAACGCACCTGTTGTGAAGGTAACCGTTCCAAGGTTGCTTCCACCAATCAACCCGTACTTGGTAATTGCGTCACCACTGAGCGACAAGCCGGTCGCTGCACTCGCCGAGATGGTTCCGCCATCGGTGGAAAGATCGATACTGCTGGCTGACGCCGCCAAGGGGACCGCTAGAGCCAGCAATACCAAAAGAATCACTCGCCTCATAAATATAAGCCCTCCTGAACCTGCATGTCGAAGAAACCCCACTGCCGCTGAGCCTCGGGGGATCGAGACCCACCTAGGAGAACACGGAGACTACTACGGTACTTTTGCGTGCACCTGTGGTTCCAAAAGTAACGTCTGGGCTTGATGCTTATTTTTCTGCTATTTGAGGATTAATTCGGCGGGCGGATTGGGAAATAAAATGCAAACATCTGCACACACATCACAAACCTTTTGCGATGTGCGCACAGGCGATCGCGCGCAAACTTGGCGACGGGCGCGGGTTTTGACGCTCGAGATTTCCGAGCCGAAGACAAGCAGATGCTACGGGCATCCTCCTCCTTTGTGAATGGCCAAGTCGTGCCAAAGATATGGCACGGAAGTCGCACTTGAGGGACCTAAGCGCTACCGTGGGGAAAGAACGTCTTCGGCTCGGGGAGTGCTCCAAAACTGTTCTAGGTTTTCGGCTAAAGCGAGGTCTTCAGTGAAGACAAGAGGGCGGAATGCTAGATGACGCGTCAAGAAACAGGTGAATGTTAACAAAAGAGCGCGGCGTTTGGGCTGCGCCGAGATATTCGAATCGAAGCGGAATGGGCTGACTCATGGCTTGACGAATTTTTTTCCAGACGGGAGAGGTGAATCGCTTTTGCGGCAAAAACAAACCGTCGGCCGTCAGACTTTGCTCCGCCGGAGATTCGCCCGAATGTGCACTGAATGTGGATTCGAGCGCGGTTCTAACAGAAAACAAACGGGATAAGGAGTACCGCGCGGACACTCGCTCTTCGGAGTGCCTGCGACGTCGGACTTACTTTCGAGGTGGGATCGCCGGTTGGATCCCTGAAGCGGGTACTTGT
>Ga0210409_10001162_pt1 | contig 35894 bp, 38 predicted proteins | sample IncBWH17MmetaG_FD_161649 | JGI IMG/M metagenome (GOLD analysis project Ga0210409, IMG submission 161649) | Forest soil microbial communities from Barre Woods Harvard Forest LTER site, Petersham, Massachusetts, United States - Inc-BW-H-17-M | ecosystem: Environmental > Terrestrial > Soil >... | reverse complement strand
CCGGAGTCTTCCGCGACGGGGAGCTCATCCTTGGATTCGATTTCCGGGGCTTCGGCTACTGTGGGATCGGCGGTGGCGCGGGCGGCCTTGGCCGCGGCTAAGTCTTCGTAAATGTCAATTCCGTATTTCTCGAAGGTGGAGAGAAGGTCGTCAATCTCCTCCGAGGAATGTACTTCGGCGGGCAGGATGTCGTTTACTTCGTCATAGAGCAGGTACCCGCGCTCCTTGCCCATGGCAATGAGCTGCCGGACCTGATCGTATTTCTCTTCGATAGCCAGCGCCAAGGAGCCCTCCAAAAAACAATACCAGAAGCAGCCTTTACAGCGACGCAGAATTGCAAAGCAGGCCGTGAATTAAGTATCAGCAAAATGGGCAAGTGGCGAAACTGAAGTTTCGCAGGTCGTGTTCAAATTGGCTCCGCATGCGTACCTGTGAGACGGTCCTTGTATCGCAAATTGTGCCCTCGACCCCGCGCGCGCCCGGCGCTCGCAGGAGAGATCCCCACACGCTTTTAGATGCAACTTGCCGTTGCGGCGTTACGCTGCCGCCGTGCCGAAACCGGATCAAGTTATATGGCGGCGGGCAAATGCGTCAACCATTTTGTTTAGCAGGTATTAATCAATACAAACAGGGCCGATGCCGGGAAGCCCTTTGTAGCGCAGGCTTCAGCCTGTGGGGTTTGACTTTTCGGAAGGCAGGAAATGAAAAACCCACAGGCTGAAGCCTGCGCTACTAAAACCCCCGGACGAAATGAGATCTACTGCGGCGGAGGATCCAGCCGCCGCCGCAATTCCTGCTTGCGCTCCAAGAGGCGCCTCAGATCGCCGCCTGCTCCCGCGCCGGCGGCGGCGGCAAAAGACTCAATCTGTTTCTGGACGGCGGATAATTCCTCTTCGGCGCGGCGGCGGCGCAGGACCGCCAGGCAGCTCTCGGCTTCTTCCCAGGTGGGCGGGGCGGCGGATTCGAAGGCAATTTCGAACAGGAGCCGGCGGTCGCGGTCTTCCAGCGCCAGGGCCAGTTCGGCGGCATCCGGGCGAACGCCCGTCGCGCAGGCCGCGACCAGCGCGGCGAGGATGCGCTCGCTTTCCAGGCCGCGGTGCAACTCCTCGGAGTGGATTTGCTGGGCAAGCTGGGCGCGAAACTCTTCGGCTTCGATCAGCATCTGCACCAGGCGCCGCTCGGCGGGCTTTCCCACGCGGCCGACAAGCTCGGGGCGGGCCTTCACTTCGCTGCGGCGCTCGCTGGCCGCTTTGCGCATGGATTCGCGCAGCACCGGCTCCTCGATGCGCAACTGTTGCGCGATGCGCGTGGCCCACTCCGAGCGAAGGATGCGGTCCGGAATGCGCTGCACGTAGGGCATTAGAAAATTCACGGCGCGAAGTTTTCCTTCCGCGGTGGACATATCCATTTTGCGGGCGCGCGAAATCAGATAGTCGACATACGGCGGGGCTTCGTTCAGCAATTTCGTGTAGGCCGCGGCGCCTTCGGACCGGATGAAGCTGTCCGGGTCCTTGCCGCCGGGGAGGGCGAGCACGCGCACTTCGGCGCCCTGCTCGAGGAGGATCGTGAGAGAGCGTTCAGTCGCGGCCTGCCCCGCGGTGTCCGGATCGTAGTTGACGATGATGCGGCGCGTGAAGCGGCTCAGGAGTTTTACTTGCGGCTCGGTGAGGCTGGTGCCGCAGCTGGCGACTACGTTCGAGATACCCGCGCGCGCCACGGCAATCGCGTCCATGTAGCCCTCGACCAGCACAGCGAAATCTCGCTGGCGCAGCGCTTCCTTGGCGCAGTCGAGATGGTAAAGAATGTTGCTCTTCGTGTAGATGGGAGTTTCGGGCGAGTTCAAATATTTTGGCAGGTCGTCGCCCAGCGCGCGGCCGCCGAAGGCCACGATCTTTCCCGAATCGTTGGCGATGGGGAACATCACGCGCCGGCGGAAGCGGTCGAAGAGGCGGCCGTTCTGATCGCGGCTGAACAGGCCGGAAACTTCCAGCACTTTTTCCTGAAATTTTTGCGCGAACGCGCGCAGCAATGCTTCGCCGCCCGACGGCGCGAAGCCGATGCCGAAGCGCGCCATGGCTTCGGAGTCGAGACCACGGTCGAGCAGATATGCTTTTGCCGCGCGGCCTTCGGGCGTGGCGTTTAGCTGCTGCACGAAAAACGCCGCCGCTTCGCGGTGCAATTCCACGAGCGAAGTGCGCTGCTGATTTTCGCGGCGCTCCTCGGGCGTGCGTTCCCGCGCGCGCGGAATGGCGATGCCGCATTTTTCCGCGACGGCGCGCACCGACTCTGGAAACGTGATCTTGTCCATCTCCATCACGAACTTGAAAACGTCGCCGCCCGCGCCGCAGCCAAAGCAATGGTAAATCTGCTTCACCGGATGCACCGCGAAGGAAGGCGTCTTCTCCGAATGGAAAGGACACAAGCCCGTGAAATTCTGGCCGGACTTTTTCAGGCGCACGTATTCGCCCACCACGCGGACAATGTCCGCCTGCTGCTTCACGCGATCCGCAAATGAACCCGCTTCCGCCATCTGATTGCGATTGCAACGCTGGAATTCGTATTGTACACGCTGCGCCCTTTGCCTTGCACGACGGACTGCGGCCGGCCGGAATCCGCGCCGACGATTTTGAAATTCGGCGAAAAACAAATCGCTTTGTACGCGGGCGACTCAGGCGTATAAGTATGGCCTCCCCGTGGAGCATACAACGCCTGGTCAGGAGGATTCCCAATGGGTGCGCAAGAGAATCTGCAGGTGGTGAAAGAAGGATTCGCCGCATTCAGCCGCGGCGATATCCCGGGTTTGCTGGCGTTAATGGCTGAGGACGTGGAGTGGATTATTCCCGGCCCGGGATTGCCGCTGGCCGGAACATATCGCGGGCGCGATGGAGTCGCAAATTTCTTTCAAAAATTGGCTGCTGATGCGGACATCCTGGAATTCCAAACCCGCGAATTCGTGGCCGATGGTGACCACGTTCTCGTAATAGGCTGGGAGCGCGCAAAGGTAAAAGCCACAAACCGAACCGTGGAGCTGGATTGGGTCATGTCATTTGCGGTTCGCAACGGAAAAGTCGCGACCTACCGCCAGTACACAGACACCAAAGCTCTTGCCGATGCGTATGGGTCAGCCGCTCGCGCCGCCAGTTAGAGACCGCCGACCTTAATTCATCTCGGCATTCTGAGGGGGCATGCTGCCTAACTACGCGCCCCCTTCTTGAAACACGACTCTTGTTCTATTCCTCTACAAACGCGCGCAGCTTTGCGAGTGCGTCGTCCCACTGCAACGAAATAAGGTCAAGGTAGCGGCGGGCCTCTTGAAGGCGTTTCTGCTTCAGTCGCCAGATGCTCTCGCGCCCGCGCCGCTTACTTCGTACGAGACCCGCTCCCTCCAGCACGCGCAGGTGTTTGCTGATCGCCTGGCGAGTGACGCGGGAACCCGCCGTGAGACGGGAAATGGACATCGGGCCGCCGTCGCAGAGGCGGGAGATAAGCCACAGGCGCGTCTGGTCGCCCAGCGCGGAAAAAAGGAACGCAGAGTTCATGGAATGCGCTGCGATCCTCGAATTACGGCTTTTGGACAAGGTATTTCTCGATGAGCCGGGTCTGCATTTCCCAGCCGCCCTCGTTAGCTTTGAACGCTTTGGCGCGCCGCGCCAGCGGAATCTGATCGAATCCGGATTCGGTGATCGTCAGCAGAATTCCGCCCGCGGCGTCCGCCAAATCGAATTCAATCAGGGTCATCGGCTCTTTGGAATAATCGACGCCCTCCTCCACCGCGTAGGGATGCCAGCGAAAAGAAATTCGCCGCATCGGCTCGAGGCGCTCGACGGTCCACTCGAAAGCCTTTCCGGCGTAGGGCTCCTGCATCTTGGCGACTTCCGCATCCACGGTGGTTGGCGCGATTTTTCCGGTCAAGCGCGCCCCTTCGGCGAACGGCCCGTCGAAGACGACCCCGAACCAGCTGCCGAACTCTCTGGCGTCGCTGATCGCGCGCCAGACGCGCTCCCGCGGCGCGCGCAAAAGAATTCTTTTCACGATGCGGTCGGTGTTCATGCGCAATCTCCTGGTTGCACATTATTACCGTGCTTGAGCGGAATATGCAACCACCTGGTTGCAAGATACGAGGGTCCGCGATCGCACCGGGGCGCTGGGTCCGCCCCCCCAGCCGGCGACATTTCACCAGGGCCCGGTCACGGAAGCGCGCGAAAACCGAGGACGACGTGAGTGAAGTGCCGGTCCGCTGTCAGAATGTCGGAGATCCCAAGTTCCGTCATGATCGCCATGGTCGAAAGATCCGTAAACGATATTCTTGGTTTGTCCGAGAATTGTTTCCGCAATTCAATCGCTCTGGAGAATCGGGCCTCGGTGACTTGCTGCACGTCAATGAAAGGCGACTGCACGACCGTCGTCGCGAAATGCCAGGCATCCTCGAAGGGCCGGCGCTTGAACAGGTGCGTAAATGTCTCGTCCAGAATAAAGTTTGAAGTGATAGCGCCGCCCGAACGCCGAGCCCGCTGGAAAATTTCCGTGGCGGCTTCGTGGCCGGGGTCCCTCCGGTCGGCAACAGCCACCCAGCCCCAAGTGTCTACAAAAAGCTTCACGCGGGATCGTCACCGTACAATTCTTCATCGATATTTTGGGATAAAGTTCCATCGGAAATGGATCCAATCACGCTGAGGAACGGGTCTGGAATTTCCTCCAAGATAACTCTGAGTTCTCCCAGCGTGCGCGGACCGAATACTCCATTTTTTACGGCGTCCCGAAACAGTTCGACAAACTTCGCTTCGTCGATCACCAGATGAACGCGGTTGTGCTGCCCGTCTTTGTTCTTACAAAATCGCAGCGCTTCCCAGGTGGCGCCGTTCACCTGGAAAAGATTTCGCTCGATGCGACCCTCGTTGTGCTCGTCCAAATGGCACACGCCTACGGCTCGTTGCTCGATGGTGTTCATTTTGGGCATGCTTGTTGAGCGCTCCTACTAGAATCTACTAGACATTAATAGATTCTAGTAGATTCTACTGGCGTTTTCAAGCCGTTTGGGTGACTACCGCAGTACCCTACTCCTTCAATTCCACCAAAGTAATTGCCTGCCCACCCCGGTCTTCGGCTTCCGGGCGAATCGCTTCGACCAGGGGATGAGTTTTGAGGAATTCGGCGAGGCCGCGGCGGAGGGCCCCTGTGCCGTGGCCGTGGATGATGCGGATTTGCGAGGAACCGGCGAGGGCAGCTTGGTCGAGAAATTTTTCCACGCGGCGGGTAGCTTCCTCGACGGTGCAACCGATGAGGTTGATTTCCTCGCCGGCGGGCTCGGTTGCAGGTTGTGTGCGGACTGTGACACCTGGAGGCAGGACGCGCTTCTTGGAAGTTTCTTCGCTCACGAGCGCAGTGATGTCGGCGAGCGCGACTTTCATTCTCAGCGGGCCGGCTTCGACTTCGGCGTTTTCCCCGTCGCGGCGGCGCAGGGTTACCGGAGTGGGGAGGCCGCGCACGCGAACTCGCGCGCCGGGAACGAGGTCGCTGTGCGCCACAGGCTTGGCGTCTTGCACGGATGCAATTCCAAGATCGGCTTGCGAATCGGCCAGATGCGCCAGGGTCGCGGCATCGGCTTGTTCGCGGGCATCACCGCGCGCTTTGACAAGCTTCCTATGAATCTGTTTTTCGAGTTGCGCGCGCAGTTCACGCTCCTTCACCGCCTCAACGGCGCGCGCAGCTTCCTTCTCGTGCTTTTCAATTGTCTGGGCGAACTGCTGCTCGAGTTCTTTCAGACGGGTTCGCTGCCGGTCGGTCCACTCGGTCTGCAAGCGCTTTTTTTCTTCGGCGAATTCCTGAGCGGCGCGGGCGGCTTCGTGCTTCAGAGTTTCGAGTTCGTCGCGGCTGCGATGCAGGTAGGCGATCAGCGCCGCGGCTTCATGCGCTTCGGGCGAAAGCTGCGCTCGGGCACGGTCAATGACCTGGGAGGGCAGGCCGAGGCGGCGGGCGATGTCAATACCGCTCGAGCCGCCGGGAACGCCCACCATCAGGCGGTACGTTGGGCGCAAGTTTACTTCGTCGAATTCAACCGCGGCGTTGAGCACTCCCGGCGTGGTTGAGGCGTAGGTTTTCAGCCGGTCATGATGCGTGGTCGCGAAGGTCAGGCAGCCGCGCTCACGGAATTCATCGAGCAGGGCGACGGCCAGCGCCGCGCCTTCTTCGGGAGCCGTGCCGGTGCCCAGCTCATCCACAAGGACGAGCGAGCGCGGCGTGGCGGCTTCGAGCATGGCGCGCACGTTGAGCATGTGCGCGGAAAAAGTGGAGAGATCGGCGGCGATGGATTGCTCGTCCCCGATGTCCACAAGCACGCGATCGACGAGAGGAAGACGGGCCGTCTCCGCGGCGACGGGAATGGCGGATTGCGCGGAGAGCACGGCGAGGCCAACCGTTTTGAGCGCGACAGTTTTTCCGCCGGTGTTGGGACCGCTGATAACGAGCACGGTCTTGGTCCCTCCCAGCGCAAGCGTCATGGGGACTACGCTGCGGCCGTGGGCGCGCAGGGTATCGGCGAGCACCGGATGCCGCGCGTCTTTTAGCTCAAGGGAGGGATGCTCGAGAGAAGACTCATCCGTGGAAGACGGCGGAAGAGACTCTTCGATTGTAAATTGAGGCAGGGTGCAATCGAATTCGCGGGCAAAACGGGCGCGCGCGAATGCGGAGTCGAGTTCGGCAATGGTTTCGACCGCAAAACGCACCGGCCCGACGCTGGCTCGCAAGCGCTCGGTCAACTCGACGAGAATTCGCGTAATTTCCGCGGCTTCGTCCTCGGCCAACTGCACGAGCTTGTTGTTGTGCTCGACGGTCTCGAACGGCTCGACGAAAACTGTTTGCCCGGTGGCGCTGGCGGCGTGCACGACGCCCTGCACCTGGCGGCGCTCGGCGGCGCGCACGGGGATGACGAAGCGGTCGTTGCGCAGTGTGACGTAATCCTCGCCGGCGTCGCCGCCGCGGGCGCGCAACATGCGCTCGAGCGTTTTTTTAATCGTCTCGCGCGTGCGGGCCATGCCGGCGCGAATGCGTTTCAGTTCGGGCGAGGCATCGTCGCTGATTTCTCCGTTCGGCAGGACAGCGCGGCGAACAGCCGCAGCAAGCGGGCGAAGATCCGCGACAGATCTGGCGCGCGCGGAGAGCAGCGGAAATTGCCGGGCGGCGGGGCCTGCTCCGGCGCCCGCACTCTCTGGAAAGGAGTCGCGCAGCATGGCAGCCGTGTCCGCGAGCGAGGCCGCATCGAGCAGCATGAGAGGCGTGAGCACTTCTGCAGGCGCTTCGAGTTCCGCGAGCCAACGCGCCGGATCGGCCAGCGAACCGAATCCCATTTCGTTGCCGTCGCCCAGGTAGGCGACGGCTTCGGCAATCAGAGCGAACGCGGCTTCGAGCGCGGAGCGATCCTGTGAAAACGAAAGAGCGTCCACCGCGCGGCGCCCGGGCGCGCAGGTCGTCTGGCGGCGCAACAAATCGCGCAGCCGGTCAAATTCGAGAATGTCCTCCGCGGTGCGGGACACGTTACGCTAATTTTCCTTTCCGTGCGTGGCGGCACTCGCGAGGCGCGCGGCCAAGAACCTCGCGGCGTCCGCAGCAGTGGGCGCCTGATGCACCAGAGGATCGCTCGACTCGCCCCATCTGGACGCGTGCCCGCGCTCGACTTCGCGCACGCGGTCCAGGATCGGCTGCCAGAAATCTCCGAGCACGACGAACGGGCGCTGCTGCATCGCTTTTTTGTTGAGCATTTCCCAGACGACGGCGAACTCCACGAGCGTGCCGGTGCCGCCTTTGCAGGCGACGTAGCCGTCGGCGAGGCGCACGAGTTCAAACAGGCGCTCTTGCCAGGTGGCTACTTGCGTTTCTTCTTCCACCCAGCGATTCGCGCGCGAGCGGAAAAAACTGGAGGTCACCGCGAGGACACGTCCGCCGGATTCGCGCGCGCCACGCGACACCGCTTCCATCACACCGCCGTAGCCGCCGGTGCAGACGGCAAATCCGGCCGCGGCGAGGGCGCGCCCGAGTTCGAGGGCTTCCATATAATCCGCATGTCCATCCTCTGGACGCGAACTTCCGAACACCGTGATGATTTTTGTTTTCGCGATCATAGTGTAAGTGCGTTTCAGGGCCTAAAGGCCTCGATCTCCGGCGGCTGAATGTCGCGGCTGAAGCCGCGACCCACAAAGATTCCAGCTGGCTCGAGTAGCACAGCCACTCTTGGCTGTGCGAATTTCCTCAATTCAATAAATCTATGCAATAGTGGCAATCGCAAAACCCGCACAGACGGGAGTGGCTGAGCTACTAAAACCGCTCCCACTCGATATTTCTTCACTTCCTTTACATCCTTGGCTACCTTTACTTCTTTTTCTCTTGCCCCAGCTCCTCGACCATCGCCACGCAAATTGCGTCGATGACTTTGTTGGCGTCCTGGGCATGAAGGTTGTTGTTATTTCCCAGGATGGAAAAAATGAGCCGCTCGCCGCGAAGTGTCGTCGCATAGCCGGAGAGAGTGTTCCCGTGTCCGATGGTTCCCGTTTTTGCGAAGATGCGCGCGGCGGCGGGCGTATTTTTCATGCGGTCCGAGAGTGTGCCGTCTTCTCCGGCCACGGGAAGCGTGGAACGATACAGCTCGCCCCAGGGTTGGGTTGCGGCATAGCGCAACAATTGCACGGTGGCGCGCGGCGTAATCAGGTCCTTGCGGGATAGGCCAGAGCCATCGCTTAGCGCGATGTCGCCATCGGCAATACCCACGGCTTTGAAAAAATCAGAGGCAAATTTCAAAGCGTCCTCGTAATTTCTGGAGCCCGCCTTTTCGTGCGCGGAGAGCAGCAAGAGCAGTTCAGCGTGCAGGTTCTCGCTGTTCTTGTTCGTCAGGCGAACCTCGTCCGAGAGGGGAACGGAAGTGTGTTCGGCGAGAACGAGCTGCGGGGGATCTGAGTCCAAGGCCGGGTCGCCCGCGTGACGCGCGCGAGGCTGGCCATCAATTTTCACGCCCCGTGCCATGAGCAGGTGCGCCAGAAGAAAAGCGGCAAACTCGGCGGGGTCCTCAATGGCAATGGTGAGCCTGCGAGTCTGCGCGTCGAGCGGCATCATGCCGCTGAGATGAATCACATGCGAACCGGGATCGCGCGCGACAGCCAATTTTTCTTCGCTGCCGCGGGCGCCGGTGCGAATCAAATTTTCGATAGTATAAAAATCAGCCGTCATCCCGGTTTCATACCGCGCCGGCTCGCCTTCATTCGCCCCGGGGCGCAAGACCAGGGAAAACGTGTTGTCGTTGACGGCCACGGCGGAAACCGCGGCGCCATAAGACCACAGGATGTCGTCAACCAGCCAGCCGCTGGGAAATTTTTCATGCTGGAACATGCTGTCGTCGGCCACGACGTCTCCTGTGATTTCCTGCACGCCGCGCGCGGCGACGGCGGCGGCAAATTCGTCAAGCACTTTTTCCGGCTGCCCTTCACGATCCTCCTTTTTGTCGTACGGAAATTTCCGGTTGGAGAGATTCGCGTCGCCGCGGCCGATCAATACAAGGTCTCCGATCAGCACGCCGTTGGGATCGAGCGTGCCGCCCGATGCGACGGTGGTCCGCACGCGGTAGTCCGGACCAAGCGAGGCGAGCGCCAGCGCCGTGGTAAACAATTTGGCGTTGGAAGCCGGCATGAAATATGCGCCGGCGTTGCGCGCATACAGAACTTCCCCCGTGGCGGCGTCGGTCACCAGCACGCCCCACGTTCCCTTGTCCGGCCCCGTGGCGGATAGCGCCGCCTCGGCGCGCTGCCGGAAGCTCTCCACATCTTTGCGGACAGAGGATTTGCTGTTTGCCGCACCAGCGCGAGAAACTCGCAATTTGGAGGGCGGCGATTGCGCCGGGGTGTACGCCGCTCTCAGGCAGACAACCATGCCGAAAACTACGCATCCAATCAGAAGTGCGTGTGATCTTCGGTTCAACGCCATCGAGCCGCTCCCGTGGGAAATCGCAAAAGAAAATCGATTATAGTCCACAGGGTTGCCGGAACAGGAAACGAATGTGGATTCACAACCCTTGCGCGGGATTTACAATTTCTTGAAATTTTCCGCAGGCGGCGTCGCGCGCGTTGCGCGAAGATGCGGGAGGCCATATGATAGCGTTGGCGCCCAGCCCGGCTCTGACCAAGCTCCACTTCTAAGGAGGAACGAACTCATGAGAAAACTACTTTCCCTGGGGATTTTAGCTGCTCTTACGGCCGCCCCCATGCTGGCCGCGCGGGCCGATAACGAGAAGGAAACGGACCGGCTGGAAAATTCCGGGATGGTGATGGAAGAAATTATGAATATTCCGGACGACATCCCACAGGACCTGCTGGACAAGGCGGAATGCGTGATCGTGTTCCCCTCCGTGCTTAAGGCAGCCTTCATCGTCGGGGGAAGTTATGGCCGCGGGGCAATGACCTGCCGGAGCGGCGAGCATTTCACGGGCCCGTGGGGCGCGCCATCCATGATGGCGCTTGAAGGCGGAAGCCTCGGATTCCAGCTAGGCGGGCAGGCCACCGATTTCGTCTTGCTGGTCATGAACCCGCGTGGCGCCAAGTCAATTTTGAGCAGCAAAGTGAAACTCGGCGCGGATATGTCGGCAGCCGCCGGGCCAAAGGGCCGCGACGCCACGGCGGCGACCGATGCCACGCTGCGCGCTGAAATTCTCTCCTACTCGCGGGCGCGCGGCTTGTTTGCGGGAATTTCGCTGGAAGGCTCGAGCCTGCGGCCGGACAACGATGCCAACGAGAAACTGTACGGCAAAAAAATAACGGCGACGCAAATTATCCGCCAGGGGGCGGCGCCGATTCCATCGTCCGGGCAAAAGCTCGTTTCCTTGCTCGAGAAGAAGTCTCCCAAGAATCATTCCGATCCTGAATCCTTGAAGTAATTCCGCGCCCGCCCGCGTTTGCCGCGTTCTCGACAGGACGCGGCAGTTTGGCGGGCGCGCGTGTCAGAAGCGCATACTCCGAATACCTCGCGCGATCCGCCTTGCATCGGTTCGTCGTTTCGAATAGGCTGGTCGCTTTCTTTTACTTTCATGCAAGCGCCAGCACGCGGATATTCCCGGAGTAAAACGATTGACTGAAAGAGTGATCTGTCCGATCTGCGAAAAACGGCGAGCCGAGCGGTATTGCCCGGCAAAGGGCGAGAAGATCTGCGCCATTGACTGCGGGACCGAGCGTGAAGTGACCATCGACTGCCCGGCCGATTGCGCTTATTTGGCGACGGCGCACCGCTGGGAGCAAAGCCATCCGAAACCGCTCGCTGAAGAAGAAGTTCCCTTCCCGGACGTTTCTTTCTCCTCAGATCTAATTCACACGCGGCAGGACTTGCTTTCAGGAATTGGATATACCGTTGTCATGTTCGCGGCGGAGCAGCGTTCCCTCTCCGATTCGGACATATTCGCCGCCGTCCAAGCCATGGCCGAAACCCGCCGCACACTTCTTGCCGGGATTTACTATGAAAAACCGCCGGACATTCCGGTGGCCGCGGGGCTTTATGCCGCCCTTGCGAAATTCATCGAGGAGGAGAAGAAGCGAGCGGCCGAGATCCCGGAGACTCCCGCCTTGAAGGACACGGAAATCTTTCACCTCCTGGTGTTCTTTCTCCGTTTTGGCCGGCTGCGCTCCAACGGGAGGCCGCGCACGCGCGCATTCCTGACGTTTCTGCGGTCACAATTTCCCGGCGAGGTTGGCGTGGCTAAGGAAGAGCCGCGCATCATCATGCCCTAGGTAGGACGGGCTTCAGCCTGTCTGCATTTGTTCATTTACATAATTCAATGTCTAAAATCAGATAGCTGAAGCCCGTCTTACGTGAGGCCAAGGCTCAGCTGCCGGACATGCTCAGGCGGGCGCCCCGGATCAAGGGGGCGGACGCCAAGGCCATATTTCCTGCGCAGCGCGGCAACGCGGGCGGAAATTTCCTGGCGATACGTTTCGGGGGCGTAAGCCTCGCGGGAATACCATTCGCGGTAGCGCCGCGCCAGCTTCGGAAATTTCGCCTCCAAAAACGGTAGAAACTGTTTTCGCGCCGAAGGCATGAGGAACAGCACGCTGGCCGCAAACCACTGCGCCCCGGCATCGCGCGCGGCGCGCGCCAGCGCGTCCAGGTCGTCCGCGCGGTCGGTGATACCCGGCAGGACGGGCATGGCGAACACGCCGGCTGCAATGCCCGCGCGGCGCAGTTCTTGAACGGCCCTCATGCGTAGATCCGGGCGCGGCGCGCGGGGTTCCAGGATACGCGCAAGCCGTGTGCGCAGGGTCGTGATGCTCAGGTTCACGGACACGCAGGAATGCTCGGCGATGCGGCGCAGCAAATCCACGTCGCGCAGCACCTGATCGGATTTCGTGGTGATCGAGATGCTCAATCCCTTGCGCGCCGCCATTTGCTCGAGAATCGCGCGCGTGGCGCCGAATTCACGCTCGGCCGGTTGGTAAGGGTCGGTGGCCGTACCGATGGCGATATGCTCGCCCTGCACTTTTTCCATTCCCAGATCGCGCCCCGCAAGCGGCCCGGCATCCAGTTTGACGTAAATTTTCTTCTCGAAATCCTGGCCGTCCAGTTCCATATATTCATGGGTGTACCGCGCGTAGCAATACTGGCAGCCGAATTCACAGCCGCGATAGGGGTTCACCGTCCAGGAAAAAGGAACGCGAGTCGATTCGCAATGATTCAAAATGGATTTCACCGGCAACAGGAAATATTCCGTGCCACGCTTGGCGTCAACCAGCGGGGAGGAGAAAGCGAGACGGGCAATGCCGGTGCGTTCGGGCACGGGCCCTGGTGGCAGCAGGGCTTCCGGCCCGCTGTCCCGTTGGATGGGGACGTCGGGGAATAAGGTGGGTGTGGGATCGCTCCTGCGGCCGCGGAGAGCCCTCCTTCGGAAAGGAAAGTTCTCGGAAGCCGCGGGAATCGAGGTTGCAGTCGGCATCACCCGTCTCGGTAAGCACGAGGGGAAGTATTTCGCTTTTTATTCGCTTTGTCAAGGATTATATTCGCTTTGTATTCGCCCAAGAGTCGCCTACCCCTCAACGAAGCAAGGACAGGTGACGCTTGCGACCGGGCCCGCCAGACGGCCTCCAACTGGGTGGGGACCGAGGGCTATACTTGGTACTCCTAAGGGGAGCGAAGCTTGGCCAAAATCGGCATCCTGATTATTGAGGACGATGAGGCGAACCAGTCCGCCTTGCGCCAAGTGCTGGACTCGGAAGGCTGGCATGTCCGGGTTGTCTCGGTCGTCAACCATGCCCTCGCGGAGCTCTCCAGCGGCGAATGGTCCCTGGTGATCGTGAACATCGCCATGATCGGGCTGACCAGCCCGATCTACATGACGCTCAGAGAATTGGCGCTCGCGCCTGCGGTCGAGGAAGGCAATGTCCGTGCGCGTGTGCTCTTCGTGGTGCCCGAATCGGCGGCCGTGAAGGCGCTTCCGATCTTCGAGCGGGAACGATTGCCCTATGTGGTGAAGCCATTCCAATTCCACGATCTGCTCGAAAAGGTGAGCGATCTGCTGATGGAAGCGGCCGCGCTGGTGGACCCGATACGCCGTGTGCGCCACGATTCCAGCTTGTCCGAGCGCAAGCGCAAGGAAGGGCGCAAGGGCCGCGAATCCGGAAACGCCCTGGCCCAGCGCAACACCAGCATGTTCGCCAAACGCGACGAGTACGTCATGACCGAGGAAGAGATCGCGGAATTTGAAAAATCGGAAAAAGAAGAACGCGAACTAAAAAAGAAGAAGAACCCACTGCAAGAACGATATTGATTCCCGCCCCGCAAAATTAATTTTCCAAGCAGCGAAAACTAGGACTCAGCTGCGCCTTGCAGCGGCTGCCAGATCCGCACGGTGCTGCGATCTTGTGTGGCGGCAAGCAATTCGGCAGCCGTCTTGCGCAGAGCTGGATGGCGAAGTTCGGGAGCAATCTCGGACAGGGGAACGAGCACGAATTTGCGCTCGGCCATGCGCGGATGCGGAATCTCAATTCCCGCTTCATGAATCACTTCTGCGCTGTAGAGAAGAACATCAAGGTCGATGATTCGCGGGCCGCGCGGGACAAGCTTTTTGCTGTCGAGTTGGCGCTCGATGGTCTGCAGCACTTCGAGCAATTGCCGCGGCCCAAGAGAAGTTTCCGCCTCGGCAACGCAATTCAAAAACCAGGGCTGCGCGAGAAAATCGACGGGCTCCGTTTCATAAATAGAAGAGCGGCGCAGAACGCGCACGTCTATTTCAGGCAGCGCGGCGATGGCGCGCTCCAGATTCGCGACTCGATCGCCAAGGTTTGACCCGAGGGAAAGATAGATGAGTTTGCCTTCCGCCATATAGGAGAATGAAACCACGGATACACACGGATGAACACGGATAAAAACCGAAAATGCATCTGTACTCTCTGTGTTTAGGTTTTTTGTGATGTATCCGTGTTCATCCGTGCGTATCCGTGGTTCCAATTCAAAATAAGCCTGGCTGGCGGCGGGGCGGTTCAAGGGCGAAATGTTTGTAGGCGAGGGCCGTGGCGACGCGGCCGCGCTGGGTGCGGTCGAGCAGGCCGAGCTGCATCAGGTAAGGCTCGTAAATTTCCTCGATGGCGTCTTCTTCTTCACTGATCGAAGCCGCAAGGGTGCTGAGCCCAACCGGGCCGCCGGCATATTTTTGCAGAATGGTGAGCATGAGGGTGCGGTCGACTTCGTCGAGGCCGTGCTCATCCACGCCCAGCATGTGCAGCGATTCCTTGGCCACCGCGAGGGTAATGTGTCCCTGCGCCCGCACCTGCGCGAAATCGCGCGCGCGGCGCAGCAGGCGGTTGGCGACGCGCGGCGTGCCCCGGCTGCGGCGAGCCATCTCGAACGCGCCATCGTCATCCACGGCAATTCCCAGGATGGAAGCCGAGCGGCGCACGATGACGACCAGCTCTTCCGGCGTATAAAACTCCAGCCGGTGCACAATGCCGAAGCGCGAGCGCAGCGGCGCGGTCACGAGGCCCGCGCGGGTGGTCGCGCCGATCAGCGTGAAACGATTCAGTATGAACGGGTGGATGCGCGCGCCAGCACCCTGCCCGATCACCAGATCGATGCGGTAGTCTTCCATCGCGGGATAGAGAACTTCCTCGATAGCCGGAACCAGGCGGTGAATTTCGTCAAGAAAAAACACTTCGCGCTGCTCGAGCGAGGTGAGGATCGCCGTCAGGTCGCCCTTGCGTTCGAGCAGCGGCCCGGAACTGGTCTTGATGGTCACGCCGAGTTCAGCGGCGATGATTTGCGCCAGCGTGGTCTTGCCGAGCCCTGGCGGGCCGTAGAGCAGAACGTGATCGAGCGCCTCGCCGCGGCTGCGCGCCGCCTGGATGGCGATCTCGATGTTTTCCTTCACGCGCGTCTGGCCGATGTAGTCGGCGAAGCGTTTCGGACGCACGCTCGCATCGATGCGCGCGTCTTCGTCCAGCGGCGCGCCGGTGACGATGCGCCGCGTGGGCTGCTCCATTTTCGGCTCGCTTCCTGTTCCGGAGCTCATCCCTGATTTGCCTCGCGCATCTTCGTCAGCAATCTTTTCATCCTGTCGCGCGTATCGAGACTATCGCGCAGCTCTTGCGCTGGTTTGAGCAGGCGCGGTCAATTCTTGCAGCGCGGCACGCAAAAGCATCTCAAATGTTTCTGAGGTACCATTTTTTCCCGCGCGCTCGACCGCCTGCTCCGCGGCGTGCTGGTCGTAGCCAAGATTGAGGAGCGCGGATACAACGTCTCCGGCCGTGCCCGTTGTCGCGGCGGGCTTGCGCGCATCTTCGGGGATTTCCATGGCGGCGAGCTTGTCGCGCAGTTCGACGATCATGCGCTCGGCCGTCTTGCGGCCGACGCCGGGAATGCGCGTCAACCGCGCCAGATCGCCCGAGCGGACTGCGGGCACCAGATCGTCGACGCTCATGCCGGAAAGAATTTTCAGCGCCAGCACCGGTCCCACGCCGGAAGCGGAAATCAGCAGCTCGAACAAATGTTTTTCGCGCGCGCTCAAAAAGCCGTACAGGGAAATCGCGTCCTCGCGCACTTGCGTGTGGATCAGCAGCGTGACGTTGGAGTGAAGGTCCCCCAGCGCGTAAAACGTCGAAAGCGGAATGTGCACGAGGTAGCCGACTCCGGCCACGTCCACCAGCACCTGGTTCGGCCGTTTATCGCCGAGCGTCCCGCGAAGCTGAGCAATCATCTCGTCTCCACCCGCCCGCGATTATGGCGGCGCGCCAGCAGGGTGTCAACGCGACCGCGGCGAATGCCTGTGCACGATGCCTCGTTCATTTTCACAATTGAATTTGATCAGCTTTTATCCGTGCCCATCCGTGTTTATCTGTGGATTCATTCCGCGAAATCACTCGTCGTGCAGATCGACCGAATCGATGACGCCGATGACCGCGGAGTCAATAGGAGAGTTGGGCCGGCCGACGGCGGTCATGGCGGAGAAGCCCTCCGTGGTGAGCAGGACGCGGTCGCCGATGCCCGCGCTCACGGCGTCGAGCGCGAGGACGGGTTCACCACGGTCCGTGCCATCGAGCTGCAGCGGCTGGACCACGAGGATCTTGCGCCCTTCGTGGGATGCGACCTTTTGCGTCGCGACGACGTCTCCGATTACCCGGCCGATCAGCATGCGTGGAAGTGTAGAGTCCAATGCCCAAACTTGAAAGAGTAAATTTGGAATCAGAATTGGCCGGAAGAAGTCGAACGGGCTCTAGTTTAAGGGAATATTCACGGAATCGACGATGCCGACGATGGTGGCTTCGGTGGGCAAATTGGCGGGGAGGAAGGGGAAGCTGGCTTCCCGGCCGCGGCACCAGTAGATCGTTTCGCCGGTGCCGGCGCCGACGGCGTCCAAGGCGATGACCGGGCGGCCCTTGTCGTGGCCCTTGCGGTCCAGCGGCTGCACAATCAGAAGCTTCTGCCCTATGAGCGCGGGGTCTTTCATGGTGCAGATCACGTTGCCGATGATGCGCCCGAGGTGCATGTTATATTTTCCTCGCGGCGGCGAGTTCGGCTTCGTGCAGGGCGTCGAGCATCACTTCATCGACGATGCCGACGATCGCTGCGTCCACAGGGCGGTCCTTGCATTCGGCGGCGTTGCGCGCGGAGCTTCCGGTCACGACCAGGACGGTTTCGCGGAATCCGGAATCCACCGTGTCCACGGCGATCAGGTAGCCGGATTCGTCGTCGCCATGCGGGGAGACTGGCTTCACCACGAGAAGTTTCTTGCCTTCCAGGCGCGCATCCTTGCGCGTCGAAACCACGGTGCCGACAATGCGAGCGAGAATCATGGAGCCAGCATCAACCTCATATTAAAATCGTTTGAAGCAATCCGCAGCCAATGGCAGCGATTCAAGAGCGAAACACAAGAAACTATCAGCCACACATTCAGGCAACGGGCGACGACACACCGTCATGCTGCGCGCCGCGGGTTCGCGCGCGACGCCGTCCGGCGCGCCTAGTGTCCGGCGGCGACCGCCGTCTTCCCGATGGGGAGCACGTCCTCGAGCGACTGATGCGGCCGGGGGATGACATGCACGGCCACCAGTTCGCCGACGCGACGCGCAGCGGCGGCTCCGGCGTCCGTCGCGGCCTTCACCGCGGCGACGTCGCCGCGGACCATGGCCGTCACGTAGCCCGAACCGATTTTTTCCCAGCCAACGAGCGTGACCTTGGCCGCCTTGACCATCGCGTCCGAGGCCTCAATCATCGCGACCAGGCCGCGGGTCTCGATCATGCCGAGTGCTTCGCCCATGCTTTTTCCTCCGTCGCCGGCCGGCAAAAAATTCCGGCAGGCGCATCTGCTGAAAAATCCGATGGCCTGAAATGCAAACGCCGCTTCGCGCGCTTATCGCAGCGCGCGGTCCTTGCGCACGGCTTCCTCGATCAATGCTTCCAGCTCTTCGCGCGTCACTGAGATGCGTTCGGGCCTCTGATCGCCGTCCCCGGCGTCGTCGCTTGTGACCGGACACCCCGGTACCACCGTGGACGCGGTCGATGCGCCATAGCGCGCGCGCGCGACGAGCAATTTTTCCACATCGCGCCCAGAAAGCAAGACTTGTTTGCCCATCAAATCCGTCATGAACGACACCTGCGCGAAATGCTCGACCGTTTCCATGCGGAAAAAAGCGGTCAGCAAGTCGGGCCCGCAAGTCACCACGCCGTGGTTGGCCAGCAGAATCGCGTCGTAATGCTGGACCATGGGTTCGAGGGCATCGGAAAGTTCCTGCGTCCCGGGCGTGCCGTATTGCGCGACCGGGATGCACCCCAGCGCGATGATCAGTTCGCTGAGCAACGCTTTATTGAGAGGAATTCCGGCGGCGGCATGCGCGGTCGCCGTCGGCGGATGCGCATGGACCACGGCGTGGACATCGGGCCGGCGATTGTAAATTAAAAGGTGCATCGCCAGTTCCGAGGAAGCCTCGCGGCGTCCGGCGAGCTTGCGGCCCCGCAGATCGGTGATTACCAGATCGTCCGGGACCATCATGCCTTTGCACATGGCCGTCGGAGAAGTAAGCACGCGTTGCGGATCAAGGCGCACGGAAACATTCCCGTCGGTCGAAACGACGAATGCGCGGGAATGAATCCACCGGCCCACCGTGCAGATGTCGCGGCGATGTTCGTCTTCGGACTTCACGGCTCCCGGAGAAATGGAATCGATAATCATCGGTTAAGGATGGTAGTTCGCAATCTCGCTGTTTCCGTGACGCCCCGTCCAGGATCCGGCTTCAAGCCGCAGGCGGACGGGCGGCGATATAGTACTCCTGTCAGGCGTAAATTCCACGTTCCTTCAACGCAAAAGCGACGCGGTCGATTGCCAGCATGTAGGCGGCTACGCGGTTATTCACGTGATGAGTTTCGGCGTAGCGTACCACTTCGTCAAAACTGTGTTCGAGCACATCCTTCAGCCGGTCGTTCACTTCTCTCTCGCTCCAGAAATATCCCTGGCGATCCTGCACCCACTCGAAATAGCTCACGGTGACGCCGCCGGCATTGGCCAGAATGTCCGGAATGACGAATATATCTTTGCGGTCCACAATTTCGTCCGCGAGCGCCGTGCAAGGCCCGTTGGCGCCTTCGCACAGGATACGGGCCTGCAAGCGGTGCGCGTTTTCCGAGGTAATCTGATTTTCCACGGCCGCGGGTATGGCGATTTCGGCGGGCTGGAACAGGATTTCACTAGCGGTCATTTTGGCGCCGCCGCCGGGGAAATCCGGAAGAGGCTTGCGCTGGTCGATCACCCATTCCAATACTTTCGGGATGTCAAAGCCGGTTTCGTTGTAGAGCGCTCCATGAACGTCGGCAACTCCAACGATTTTGTAGCCGGCCTCGTGCAGAAGTTTGGCGGCCATCGATCCGACATTGCCGAACCCTTGCACGATGACGCGCGTGTTCACGCGCATCATGCGAAATTTGGCCAGCGCGCGATCGCAGTTGATGAGCACGCCGCGCCCCGTGGCTTCGTGGCGCCCGCGCGACCCGCCGAGATCAATGGGCTTGCCGGTCACAACGGCAGTTTCTGTGTGGCGCACGTGCATCGAATACGTGTCCATGATCCAGGCCATGGTCTGCTCGTTGGTTCCGAGATCGGGCGCGGGCACGTCGCGCTCGGGGCCAAACCACTCGATGAGTTCCGCCGTGTAGCGCCGCGTGATGCGCTCTAACTCGCCGTTCGAAAGTTTGCCGGGATCGCAAATCACGCCGCCCTTGGCTCCGCCAAAGGGAATGTTGACCACGGCGCACTTCCAGGTCATCCAGCTGGCCAGCGCGCGAACTTCATCCAGCGTCACGGTCGGCGCAAATCGAATCCCGCCTTTGCCCGGGCCGCGGACGATGGAATGATGCACGCGGTAGCCGATGAACACTTCCAGGCGGCCGCTATCGAGTATCACGGGAATGTACACCGTGATTTCCTTGTTCGGATATTTCAGGAAGCGATAGAGTCCCTCTTCCAATCCCAATTTTCGCGCGGCCGCTTCAAAGCGCGCGTCAGCGGATTCGTAAACATTGAATTCGTTGTGTACTGCAAGCGTGGCCATGGAAAATTCTCCTTTTAAACCAGCCGGGTTGCATCCGCAACCTGCAAGGAAACCCCCACGCGTTGACGCCGGCCCATGCTCCAAAATATTTTGGTGAAAGGGCCGGTCACGGCCAGTATACGAACCAAACCGCGCGCCGCGCAAGGAAAGGAATAGAATCTCGTAATTGATGGATGAAATCTAATGGGAGGGAGGCCGGCGCGCGACAAATTCCTCGATCAGGAGCTGCGAAAGACGCGCCGCGTCATGGCGCACGACGCCGTGCTCCTCGAGCAAATTGTCGAGCAGGCAGCGCACTCCCATGCTTTGCAGGTTCTGGATATCCACGCGCACAGGCTCAGCGCCGCGCGCCCGGTAACGGCGCGCCACTTCGGCAGAAACGAGTTGGTTGCTGGCAACCACCCAGTCGATGACCTTGCGCCGCGTTTGGCCGAAAATGGCGCGGACGTGGTCCGCCAGAGAAAATCCTTGAGTCTCTCCCGGCTGGGTCATCAGGTTCGCAACGAGCACACGCGTCGCCTTGGACTTCTCAATCGCTTCGGCGACGCCCGAAACCAGCAGATTCGGCAGGATGCTGGTGTAGAGAGATCCGGGACCGATTAGAATCAGGTCCGCTTGCCGGATCGCCTCCAGCACTTCAGGAAGCGGGCGAACGCGGCGAGGACGCAAGCTCAGCCGGCGGATTTTCTTTCCACTCTTGGCGATGCGCGTTTCGCCCAGAACAATTTTCCCGTCGGTCATCACCGCTTCGAGCGAAACATTTTCGAGCGTGGCCGGAAAGATTCGTCCCCGGATGGCCAGCACCTCTCCGCTGACGCGGACGGCCTCGGCAAAATCGCCCGTTACGTGGCTGAGCGCCGTGAGGAAGAGATTTCCGAAACTATGTCCGCGCAAACCGCGGCCCTCATGGAACCGGTATTGGAACAGGCGGCCGAGCAACGCTTCATCCTGCGAAAGCGCGACCATGCAATTGCGGATGTCGCCCGGGGGGAGCACGCGGTATTCGCGGCGCAGGCGGCCCGAGCTTCCTCCATCATCGGTGACCGTGACGATCGCGGCGAGATCGCTGATCGGATGGCGCTCCAGCTCCTGCGGTCGCCGCGCGATGTAGTGCTTCAGCCCGCGCAGCAGCATCGAAAGCCCGGTGCCGCCGCCGATCGCGACTACGCGCACTCCGCCGTGCGCCACGCTGCGTTGTCGTGTTCTTTTTTTCATCGGGATCGCATCGCCATGGAGCGAGCTCTGCGCACGGTTGTCTTCAGGCGCCGGAGGCTTCGCGCTCGGGGTAGAGCAATTCGGTAAAGCGGGGATCTTCCTGCAGAAACGCGAAATCTTCGTCGTTGCGCGCGTGGTAACGGTTTTCCGGACGCAACTGAATCGCGACCTTTAAATTTTCCATGGCCGATTCGGCTTCCCCGGTCAGGCAATCCAGCGCGGCCATAGCATAGAAAACGTAATCGGCTTTGGGAGCGAGCTTGCGCGCGCGCAGCAGGTGATCGCGCGCTTCGTCCCAGCGCCCCAGATTCATCATGGCCACTCCCGCCTGGTAATGCTCTTCCGGTGTGCGTACGGAGGGAGCGGGCTGCTTGGCCATGCGCTGTTCTACAATACGGAGATGAACCCGCGCGCGGTCCGCCAGCTCCTTGCTGGGGCCCGCTTGAACCTTTTCGAGTAATTCCTTGGCCTTCACAAATTTTTGTTGGTGAAAATGCTGGACAGCCTGCTCGTACAATTTCAATTGTTGTTCGAATTGGGGGTCGACCATCTGGCGGACCGCTTCGGCGTGCGCGGCGATCTTACTATCTTCCTTACTTTTCAATGTCTTACGACTTCTCGAAGGAGCGGTTGCCCCGTGCCTCGCGCGTTTTGTCGGCTTTCCAGTCCGTGCCATTTTCCGGAGTCTAACAGAGGACTCAAACATCGTCAACGTAACTGCGGGTGAGCGCCGCGGGGGAAGCACAAATATGCGCTTCCCCCGAGCCGCGAATTACTTCTTTGGAGCGGAGGCTTTTGGCGACGCCGGCGGCGGAGCGGGCGCCGCTGCGGCCGGAGTGGGTTCGGGAACCAGGAATTTTTTAGCGGAGTCCGGAACTTTATCCGCGTTGGCGACGAGCAGCGCAAGCTGCCACATCTGCGTGTCGTCCACGATGCCCTTGAACGACGGCATGCCCGTCAACCGTATGCCGTTTTTTACTTTCCAGTAACTTACCTGAGGAGGATCGTCGGTCACGCCCTTGCCCTTGAACATCAAGGTTGCGTCGGGAAACATATTGCCTGCAATTGCGGGAGGCGTCTGGTTTGGCAAGCCATGGCAACCGGCGCACTGGTCCCTATAAAGCTTGGCGGCCGCCACATAGTTCTCTTCGCTGGGTTGGATGGGTGGCGCCGGAACATTGGCCTTATCAATGTGCGCATCGAGCGACCGGCTGGCCATCTTTCGCTCCATCATCATCGGCGGATCTGCAACGGCCGCGGGAGCCGTTCCCGAAACAAAATAATAATAAAGCCCGCCCGCGAATAACGCAGCACCCAGCAGCACGCCAACCACGAAACCTTTCATATGTGGTTTTCTCCTCTATACGGATTTAGGCACCAGAGTATAAACCAACCGTTTTCATTTTCGGCAATCAAAACATGATCAAGACGCACATTCAGATTGATCGGCCAGATCGCTCGAAAAGATGCACGGGGTCTCCCTCGGGTTGGATCGAACGTAGGGCGGCCTCGAAGGCATGCAGGCCCATCCTCCGCAAAACTGCACCATTTGGCCTCCTGAGGGATTGGCGGCGGGCCGCCGGGGCCAGTCCAATGCCTGGCGGGCAACTTTGGCGGGTTTGAGGATTGGCCTGCTTTCAGGCGTGTGTTATAAAAGGAGGCCCGGCTTGTCCGGACAACTGTGCCTTTTATCAATTTTCCTGCTCGCGAAATTAACTGCAAGTTGGTCTACTACGGCCCAGGTCTGGGCGGTAAGACTGCCAACTTGCAGTGGATCTACGACCACACCGGGACCGCGCAAAAAGGCAAGATGATCTCCCTGGCGACGGAAACGGACCGCACGCTTTTTTTCGATTTTCTGCCGATCGACCTGGGCACCGTGCGCGGATTCAAAACCAGGATTCATCTGTATACCGTTCCCGGCCAGGTGTTCTACGAAGCCAGCCGCAAGCTGATCTTGAAGGGCGCCGACGGCGTGGTCTTCGTCGCGGATTCGCAGGAAGAGCGGCTGGACGCAAATCTGGAAACGCTAGAGAATCTGCGCGAGCACCTCAAGGAACACAAACTCGACTTCAACACGATTCCCTACGTTCTGCAGCTCAATAAACGCGATCTCCCCGGGGTCCTTTCCGTCCAGGACCTCAGCAAGCAGCTGCAAGTAAAAGGCGAGCCCGTGAATGAGGCCGTCGCCATCACCGGCCAAGGCGTATTTGAAACGCTGCGCGAAGTCGCCAAACTGGTTCTCGCCGAACTGAAAAAAGGCGGGTAAGTATTAAGCTCAGGAAAACGCAAGCCCTCCGCCCCCTCGGGCGGGTGGCGCACCCTTCCGTAGTTTTTCCTCTTGACGGGGCATCCAGTTTGGATGGTACCACTCCGGTACGTCTACGCCGAGGAACTGGTTTAGCTTTTCCGGGTGGCCGATCCTTTCGGGTTTAAAAGGGTCGAGGTTTTGACTTCTCTGCGCGTCCATGGCCCATAAACTGATTCGCCGCTACGGACGCGGCCATCTGCATTTCATTACCTTCACTTGTTACAGGCGCTTGCCCCTTCTGCGTTCCGTTCGAGCCAGAAATGTCTTCGTCCAGATTCTCGGTGAGGTGCGGGACCGGTACGGCTTCTGCCTGGTGGGCTTCGTTGTCATGCCGGAGGATATCCACCTGCTCATCAGCGAGCCTGCCAAAGCAACGCCTTCTACTGTCGTTCAGGTTCTGAAACAGCGCCTCTCGCGCCGCCTGCGCCACAAGAAACGGAAGCCCACCGGACAATTAGGTTTTGGACTTTGCAAGCGGCGACGATTCACTGCCCCGCTTTCGGCAGCGCCGCTTCCATGATTTCAACGTGTGGAGTCTCAAAAAGAGGGTCGAAAAACTTCACTACATGCATATGAATCCGTTGAAGTGAAAGTTGGTTGATCATCCCAGGGAATGGCCCTGGAGCAGTTTTTCTTTCTATTCAAATCCCAAACACGGATTGATCCGCGTCGATCCCGTCCGCCGAGTCGAAACCATAACAGAAAGAGTCAACCCCACGGCCCCTTCGAAAAGCGCGAAGGAGCGGCCACCCGAAAATTCCAAGGCGTCTCAAAGGGTGTGCCACCCGCATCTGCCTTCGCTTTTAAATGACTGCGCGGGGAACTGTCCCTGCGAGCAGTGGACGATCCGGTACTGCGCGCGCAATTTCTTCCTTTGCTGTTTTCCGCGGGATTTATAATTAGGTAACGGATCCCCGATTTCGCCCGGGGACTTGCGACCAGCCATGAGTTCCTTGCCGCCAACTCCGCCTACTCCCCAGCCTGCTCCTTCCTCGGATGAGCGCTTGCTCGAACTGCAGGCGGAACTGCACAAGCTGGAACGGCGGGACTGGTGGCTGTGGAGCATGGCTGTCGTCGTCATGCTCCTGCTCACGTTCGCCGTGTTCACGATGAGTTTTCCAGCGCTCGTCAAAGTGGACGATCCGTTCTTCCAAGACAGCCTGAATCGAGCCGTGCGCGGCCTGATCGGGCTGGTGCTGATCTTCAACGGGTACACCATCTATCAACAGGTCACGGTAAAGCGGCTGCGGCGCGATTTCTCCAAACAAATTGAGGAAATGCGGATCCTGCAAGCGCGCGCCGAGGAATTCGAGCACCTGGCGATGTTCGATTCCCTGACGGGCCTAGCCAACCGGCGCCTGGCGCAGGGGCGATTGGCATCCGAGGCCGCGCGTTCCGAGCGCTACGGCCACGCCCTGACCGTGGTTTCCTTCGATCTGGACAAGTTCAAGCAAATTAATGATACCCACGGCCACCCCGCGGGTGACCAAGTCCTCAAGGAGTTCGCCCAACGGCTCGAACGTGTGATCCGCAAGTCGGACCTTGCCGCGCGTATGGGAGGAGACGAGTTCCTGGTCCTGCTGCCGGAATTTGCTGCCAACCACGTCCAAATCCTTTTGGACAGGCTGCGCCCCATGCAGACCGAATACGCCGGCACGAAAATTCCGATCTGCTTCTCGGCAGGATGGGTGGGATACGAGAAAGGCGAAACGACCGAACAATTTCTGGAGCGCGCCGATCGCATCCTGTATGCCGCGAAGCGCTCGGGAAAAGGACGCGAAAAAGAGTCTGCGAGCGTTTTGTAATTGGAGACCAAAAATAGCCGAAATTTCGCCTGCCTTCACGCTATCCTGATTCACGCCTGAGGTCCATTCAAACAAGTTCTTGGGGGAAGATTACTTTTCCATGCACAATCCACCTTTCGTTTTCGCGGGAATGATTTCAGCCGTGTTATAAGGAATTGATGGTTCGCGAGACGCACAGCGCCGAAATCCGCGGGGTTTCGGAATAATGGACAATGCCTCGACTCGCAGGCGCAGCCAGCGTTTGTTTCTTCAGGTTCGTGTGGTTCTGGAAGGCAAGCTGGCCAACAATTCTCCCTTCAGGGAGGAAACTCAAACCATCGTCGTGAACGCGCATGGCGCCCTGTTGGAAATGAGCGTCCCACTCGATTCCGGCCAGATCGTCAGCCTGCAGAACTTGCGGACCAACGAGAAGATCGAATGCGCGGTCAAGCTGGTCACTCCCAAAGAGGCCAAGAAATTCAATACCGCCGTGGAGTTCACGAAGCCTAATCCGGACTTCTGGCGCATAAGCTTCCCCCCTGACGATTGGTCCCACCGGAATCTGTCCTAAACGGTTGAATGGCTGGGAGCCCCCCGGCCCCCGGGCCTTTCGGCGTGCCAGGTGTAACTCTCATTTCTACAATCACTTACGGTATTTTCGAACCCGATAGAGAAACGGAAAGCGCCTGGACAAACAAATGAAGGGTCAGGGATCAAAAAAAGGGAGGTGATAACCAGATTGGTCATCACCTCCCGGGGTGGGGTGGGGTGTTGCTGGGTAAACTCAATTCAATAAAGTCGATAATTGCCTTTAATAATTCGTGAAACTTGACTGGTACAAAAAACGACCACTAAATCTGAAGGAGGAAATAGCATAAGCCGCGGATCGTGTCAACAAGGAAATTCGGGAATTATATACTTGTCTCCCTCGCTTTTGCCCTACTTCGCCCTTGACTTACAGCAAGGCTTGCTGGTAATCTTCTGATCCTATGAGATGTCCACACTGTAACAAAATCATCCGAGATTCGGTTATTACCGCCTATTCTGGGCGTCTAGGCGGGCGCAAAACCGCAGAGCGGGGACCGGATTACTTCCGCAAGATCGCAGCCATGAGGAAGAATCGCAAGGGTGGTCGCCCGCGAAAAGAGGAGTCATGACTATCCCAGAGCACAGTCTTCTAATCGGCATGTTCATAAGACAGGCAATCCTACTGAAGACTCTTACAGATATCCTCAAAAGCCATGACTTGCTGTCAGAAGAAGACACTAAGCTGTTTGAGAGGTTCCGCATTCAGGCGGAATTGATAAATCCGACCGTAGCTGCTGAGACGGCGAAGATTTACTCCGATCTTGCCAAAAGTCTAGGTCTGGATGTTCCAATAGGATATCCCGCAGCATAACCAACAATTCGTTGACATTAACTTTATCCATTTTTCTCTCTTTTCCTCTTGACAAAACAGCAAGGCTTGCTGTATTATTCTTTCAGTGAGGATGCCATGAGCTGAAGCACAATCAGCACCTTCCAACTCTTCAGCAAGTTTCCCGATGTTGAATCGGCCAGGAAATACCTAGAATCCCGCCTTTGGCCGAATGGCGTAAAGTGTCCGACTTGCTTGACTGGCAACCGTATTGGTACTCGCAAAGGCGGTTTCTACCGCTGCCACGCGTGCAAACTGGATTTCACCGTTCGGACGGGTACGATCTTTGAGCGGTCGCACGTTCCCTTGAACAAGTGGCTCTACGCGATGTACCTGCTCGTCACGTCGCGCAAGGGAATCTCTTCGCTCCAACTAGCCAAAGAGATCGGGATTACCCAGAAGTCTGCTTGGTTCGTCTTACAGCGTCTCCGCGAGGCTTGTGGCAAAGACCTGACCATGCTCAAGGGTATCGTGGAAGTAGACGAGGTTTATCTCGGCGGACTTGAGCAAAATAAGCATATGAAACAACGCGTTCAGGGTGTCCCGAAAAAGACTGCCGTAGTCGCGATGCGCGAACGTGGCGGAAGGACGAAAGCGGTCCTACCTGAATACATTAGTTCCGCATCCCTTGAAAAGATCATTCGCGATAACGTGGAACCCGGTTCAACTATCCACACCGATGAATTCATGGCGTATCGCCGAGTCGGAAAGTCTTTCAACCACCAGCGGGTGAATCACATCATTGGCGAATACTCCCGCAACGGAGTTACTACAAACGGAATCGAGAGCGTATTCGCACTCCTAAATCGCGGACTTCAGGGGGTCTATCATCACGCAAGCAAAAAGCACATGCGCCGTTATGTGGACGAGTTCACTTTCAGATTGAACGAAGGCAATGTGAGGCGGCACACTTGGGATAGGCTTGATAGCTTTGTTAGCGCCGTTGCAGGAAAGCGGCTGACGTATGAAAGGCTTATAGCGTGAGAGACCCGCAGGAAACTCTAGATAAGATCGTGGATATGGTTCTGAAATATCGCCCGCCGAAAAAGAAAAAGAGAAAATCTAAAACCTCCAAGAAAAAACCTCGCCTCAAGTCGCCGTCTTAAATAGACTAATGGCGGCGACCGAGGTTTCGTCCCCATCGTTCCAAATAGAAACACCAAGAGAAAAAACGATGAGCATTCAAAAGATGGGTCGCGTCCACGACCGCGTGGTATTAGCTTTGGTCTATGGGTGGGAAATCCTCCACCTGATTCACCAGCTATTTGGGTAACGCGGTTGGGGCGACTTTCTAGAGGTCGCCCCAAACCATCTTGAGATCAAAAAGTTATTGCCAGAAAAGGAGTCCGAAAATGGAAGAACAGAGCAATCTGGAAGCACTACTAAAAGTGGGAATTTACACGCTACTCGTAATTGCCATTCAGATCAGGGACAAGAAGACGGGAGAACCGTCGGGAGAAGAAATAATAGAGGCGCGAAAGCTATTAATGCGCTACTACGAGATGTAGTCTTGGATTGCCGCCTTTCGTTTTAGACACTCAGAAAGGAGAGAATAATGAAAAATCCCTTAATAGACGCGGCAGATAAAATCTCAGCGCATCTCAGCACCCTTCAGGTAGGATCAGCGGTCACCGAGGAATTCATTGCCGAACATCAGACGCTGGTTGAGAATCTCCAACATCTGGTCGAAACCTATCTGATCGAATCTCTTCACGCTGCGGAAGGTCGTAAGGTTCTACAAAACGCCTATAATGAGCTTCAGAAGAAGCTAGATGATCTTCAAGCAAAGCCCCGAATGCCTTGAATTGGCGCCTAAACTCCAAAAAGGCTTCATTGTTTATTTCCATATGGTTCCTTTCTTGGTTGGGGAGTCATCTATATAATTCCCGGAAATTCGTCAAATAATTTTCGGCCGGGAGGGTCGCCCGTTTCAAGACGGTAGCGATGAGGTTGCTGCCGCATCGAGAACTTCGCGGACACGGCGGCAGAGCACAGCCGGGCTATAGGGCTTTCGCAAGACCGCTATGCCGCGCTGCGTCAGATCGGCGAGCACGGCAATATCGTTGCTATAACCTGTTGCAAAAACAACAGATACGCGGTGATTGAGGGCTTTGATGGCCGCAAAAACTTCCGGGCCGCTGCGCCGGGGCATGATCACGTCCAGCAAGACGAGCGAAATCCGGTCGCGGTTTGCGGTAAACAGTTCAACCGCTTCCTCTCCATCACGCGCGATCAGGACGTGATAGCCCTTGGTCTTCAGAACGGATTGCGCCATCTCGCAGATGCCGTCGTGGTCGTCGGCCAGCAGGATCGTTTCGGTGCCGCCGCGAGCCGGCAAATCATCCAGGACGGTTGGGCGAAGATCGCTTTCCACGGACGTTTCATTGACCGGAAGAAAAATTCGGAACGTGCTTCCCTTTCCGGGTTGGCTTTCCACCAAAATAAATCCGCTGTGCTGTTTGACAATGCCATAGACTGTGGCAAGCCCCAGGCCGGTACCCTTTCCTATTCCCTTGGTAGTGAAGAAGGGCTCGAAGATTCTTTCCTGTGTGGCGGCATCCATGCCCATCCCCGTGTCGCCTACACGGAGTTCGGCGAATCGTCCCGGCTGGAGCCCCGCGGCGTCGCGGCAGTCATTTTCTGAAAACGTGGCGTTGCGCGTTTCGATGGTGATTCGCCCGCCCTTCGGCATAGCGTCGCGAGAATTGATGCAAAGATTCATAAGCACTTGCTCGATCTGGGTCGGATCGGCTCGCACGGGTGACAGATGATCGTCCAGAGCCGTTGTGATCTCGATGTCCTTGCCAATCACTTTGTCGAGCAGGTTCATTACGTCGTGGACAGTTTGATTCAGGCTAAGGCTGCGCGGCTCTAGAATCTGACGCCGCGCGAATGCCAGCAACTGTTGGATCAACGCCGTGACGCGGCCGCATTGAGAATGGATCTTTTTGAAATAACTCTCCAGAGCCGGATTGCCGGACCCAGCTTGCTGCTCCCCCAATTCCGCCCATCCCAGGATGGCGCCGACCACGTTGTTGAAATCGTGCGCGATCCCTCCGGCCAGCTGGCCGAAGGCCTCGAATTTCTGCGCTTGCTGCAGTTGCTGCTCGAGAGCACGGCGGTCGGTCATGTCCCGGGAAACGGTGGCAACGAAACGCGGCTCCCCCGTCTGTGGGTCCTTGACCTGGAATCCCACAAAATCCATGGGCAGGGACTTTCCGGTCTGGCGATGGCGGAACCGCAGCTCTCCTCCCCAATACCCGGACGAATAGAGCGCCGGCAAAATCGTGCCGTGCACCAAGGGCAAATCGTCCGAAATCACGTAATCGAGGGAATGCGTCCCTTTCACGGCATCTTCATCCGAGATCCCGAGCATGGCCCGGCCCGCGGGGTTGACGTATTGAACGTTATCGTGAAGATCGGCTACGGCGATGAAATCGCGGCTGTATTCCACCAGCGTAAAAAATTTTTGCTTTTCTTCTTCGGCCCGTTTTCGTTCGGTGATGTCCTGAGCTACAACGAGTTCGGCGGCGTGTCCGGAATATTCCATGGCGCTGAGAAACATTTCCACATCGATTACAGATCCATCTTTTTTGCGGTGGCGCCACTCGCCGCTTTGTACAGCCTTAAAAGCGCCGGTCTGAAAAGCAGCCAGCAATTTCAGTACTTCCTCGGCGGGATGCAGGTCGGGCGCGCTCATTTGCAGAAATTCCATGCGGTCGTATCCGTAGTGGCGCAGAGCCGCATCATTCACCTGAAGAAATTGCAGCGTCTCCCCCTCAAAAACCCACATGGGCAGGGGATTGTGAGCGAAGAGAAAGAGAGAATTGGCCTCGCTCTGGCGAAGCGCCTGCAACATCAATTCGCGTGCGTCGCGAAGGGCTCTCTCCTCCAGAGCCCTGGCCACGACCAGGGGAAGGCGAGACAGGTGTTCTTTCAAAACATAGTCCGTTACGCCTCGCTTGATGCACTCGACGACCACTTCTTCGCCGAGGATTCCAGTCACCAGAATGAAAGGAACATCGCGTCCAGCCTGGCGTATCGCGGAAAAGGCGTCCATGCCGGTCCAGCCCGGAAGGCGGTAATCCGCCAGAACAATGTCGAACGAAAAACGTCCGAGGTGCTCCAGTAACTGCGCTCGAGTGGCGATAATTCTTGGCTGGCATTGAAATCCCGCGCGTCCCAGCACAAGGAGGATCAATTCGGCATCGGCAGTGGTGTCCTCAATGAGCATCACGTGCAGCGGCGCAGCCATGTTCCACAATTTGGTCAGCGAACCATTCGTGATCGTTTGGCTCATGCGCCCTTCTCCACGCGATAGGTCATGGATCGCCGCAGGGGTGGCTGATCCATCCGCAGCCAATAAACGGCCAGGGTGAACAACATTTCGCGGAATTGACTTACTCGAGCGACGCGGATTGGCAGGAAGGAGAGTGCAATCAGGGAATCCGATGCCGCGTCCAGCCGTATCAGACTCGGGTTCCACAAATAGCAAGAGCCGCTCGGGATGAAGTCACCCGGAAAAGTCAGATTCCTCACAAACTGCATTCTTCCCCCTGTCCTGCTCAGCAGCGGAGTGAAGAGCTATGCGCGAATCGAAGCATGGCCCCGCGAACACTCCACAGCGTTTCTATCGGCAATTTGAGGGATTGGCTTCAGTGCAGGAGGATGAGCCGCAATAGTTGGTCCGGAGGAGCTAAGCGGTTGTAGATTGTTTGAGGGCGGGAGAATCGGAACCGCGCAATAGTTTTTTCCGCTTTTCTTCATACATATGCGCGTCGGCGATGCGCAGCAGTTGATCGAGCGAAGGCTGGCGGACAGCAGGCACATCGGCAATCCCGACACTCAGGGAAAGGCGAAAGCGCCAGGAGGAAAGCGCGTTGATGAAATCCGTGCGCTGCAGCAGGCGCTTGCGGACTTGGTGCTCGGAGTCTTCCCCCGCATCGGTCATCAGAACGCAGAATTCGTCGCCGCCCAGCCGCGCCAGAATATCCGACTGGCGAAAGCAGGCGCGCAGAACATTGGCGGTCACGATCAACGCGCGGTTGCCTTCCAGGTGGCCGTAAGTGTCGTTGATCAGTTTCAAATCGTCCAGATCCACGTAGATGAGCAGCGCCGCGCCCTTGCGCTGGATCATCCGCAGGTGCTGCTCGGCCAGAGTCAGGAAACCGCGGCGGTTATGCAGCCCGGTGAGGTCGTCGATCAAGGTCAGGTATTGCAGATTCTTTTGCAGCCGGTGACGCTCGATCGCGTAGCGCAGAGCCCGAACAACGGCGGGGCCGTCCAGGCCCGCTTTGGCCAGAAAATCCTGCACGCCTTCCCTCAGCGCCTCGACGGCCAGCGATTCGTCTTCGGACTCCGCTAGAATGACCAGGGGCGTGTCTGGCGCGGCGGCGCGCGCGGCTTGCACATAGGCACGGCCCTGCTGCTCTTTAGAACCCATTTCGAGCAACAAAACATCCACTGGATCGCTCGTGAGACGCTCGGCGGCAAGTTCAAGGTTTGCGACATGGGCAATATGAAATTGGGCGGAGTCTTCTATGTCCAGCAGCCCGCGAAGCCGGCATGCGCCTTTCGCTTCGCCCACCAGGAGAATACGGATCGGTACACCGTTCATGGACACCGTGCAGCCTCAAGATTCCCATTCCGGGTTCGGAACATACAAGGCCAGCCTCGACACGATCCAGCGTGAGCCGCTTGGATGCCGGGTAGCCACGCGAACAAGGGAATCGACATTCTGGAAGGGGGTAAGTAAGTCTCGGCCACTGCGGGAAAGTTGTCAAGACGAGTAACGCGGATTGAACTTGGGAAGGCAACCCCCTTCTGGAGTTACCGCCAAACACAATTCAGTGAGTGGCACATAGCCCTGAAGCGGGCTAGCCTTGCTGGTCTACCGCCATCGGCGGTACTCTTGCGTAATGCCACCCCTTCGGTATTCCATCAACGTCACATTGGACGGGTGCTGCGATCATCGTGTAATACCACCGGACGAAGACTTGCATCGTCACGCGGTCGAGAACCTCGGCCAGGCCGATGCCCTCCTCTTTGGCCGGGTGACTTACGAAATGATGGAGGCAGCGTGGCGGCCGCCGGTGCGGAGGGGAGCGAGGCCAGATTGGATGGAACCCTTCGCCCGGACGATCGACGCGGCAAAGAAGTTCGTCGTGTCGAGCACCTTGGACCGGGTCGATTGGAATGCGGAGCTCGTGCGCGGGGATCTAGGGACGGCCGTTCAGCAGCTCAAGCGGGAGTCGGGCAAGGGACTGTTCGTAGGAGGCGTGAGGCTCCCGCTGGCGTTGGCGGAGCTGGGATTGATCGATGAGTACGAGTTCGTGGTGCACCCCAGGCTAGCGGGCCACGGGCCGACCTTGTTCGCAGGGCTGTCAAAGCATGTCGACTTGAGGCTCGTGAGCCGGCTGGAGTTCGGCTCGGGGGCGATGGCCATGCGGTATGAGCCGAGAAGATAGCCATTGAGCTTGTTAGCCCGAGTCGGCCGCATCGTGGAGCATCTCGAGCGGATCCAGTGGAAATATTCCGATCGGCCCGCCGCATCCGCAGTAACGTTGTCTCTGCGACATGCCACTAGCTCCGTCGCACGCAGAATCAGGATTGAGATCCTCTAATTGATTCCGATCCAGCACCCTTTACCCCTGGCGATCCCATACCGCGATGCCAAGAGATTCTACTTCCCATTGCGCGACTGGCTGAGCAAATTTACAAACAGCCGAAAGGCGCCGGCGTTGCCTTCGGGCAACTGGCGCGAGAAGGAGAGGCCCGTATAGATATAGACGCCCTTGCCGGTGCGGGTCCAGACGAGGCTGCCGAGGACGTCTTTTTCGCCGGGGTCGTGCATGGAGAGAACGGTGTGATACTGCGCGTCCCATTTTTCCCAGAAGTACAGGCCGCGCTCCTGCACCCAGCCGTCGAAATCGCGGGGTTCGATTTTGTTCGGGAAATTCAGGAGCGGGCAGGCGGGATCGGTGTAGTTCACGGCCGCATTTTCATCGGTGACGCGCGGGCCCGGGCCCATCGTCGCCGTGAAGGGAGCGGGCTTGAGCGCGTCCCAAATCGCGGGCCGCTCGTCCAGCACCACGAGCGTGCCGCCGCCCGCGGCGTAATCGAGCAGGCGCGCATTCGAAGCCGCCACGTCGGAGCGCAATTCATAGGCGCGCATGCCGACAACGATGGAATCGAACCGTCTGAGGTCGCCGAACGCCAGGGCGTTGGCGTCGAGCATTTCGACGGCAACGCCCAGGCGGCGCAGGGAATCCGGGATGGCGTCGTTCTCAGCGGAAATATAGCCCACGCGTAGATTCTCCGGCACGGCGATGGGGAAGACGTGCACGGGCACCGTGGCGGGCGCGCTCCACAGAAAGGTGGGGAGCGAAGGCAGCGGCTCGAGAGAGGTTTCGTATTTTTCCTCGCCCCGTTTCGCAAAGGTTTTGAGGTCGTACTTTCCCGCCGCAATTTTTGACGGGGGCGTGACCGTCAGATGCACGAGGCGATCGCCGGCGCCGGAAAATTCGACGGCCTCCGGCGCCGGGGGATTCCAACCGGGCGGCACTTCTACCCCAACGCTAACCTTCGACGGCGTCTGCGCGAAGGAATGCACGCGCGCGAAAACATCGAATTGTTTAGGCTGGCGCGATTCGACGACCACGTACTGCTCGGGCTGCGGAGTGAGCTCAACCGGCGGAACGATTCGCAGCGGGTAGCTCAGGACACTGACCGTGGTGGCGTGCAGGCTTTGCACCGGGGCGGTGAACTCAAAAGCGTAGCCATCCACCTCGACGTGAGAGCGCACGTGGACGAACGGCGGAGGAAACGGATAAATGAAGTCGCCCGGGGAACGGGGCATCTTCGCTCCCAGGGGAACCGCAACAGTGAAATTGGTCGACCCGTCTTTTTCTTCCTGTTTTGTGATGTTCCACCCGGACGGCAAAGTGAGCACCGGTTTTGAAAAAGTGGCCGGCAGTTCAGGGCGATGCGCGATTTCCGCGCGCACGGTGAAATTTTCACCGGCTACGAGTTCGCTGCGATCGGAATTGGACACGATTTTCACCGCGGCAGCGTCGGAGAGCGCGTGATTGATTCGTTCGCGAACTTGCGCCAACTCCCATTCCGCATCCGCCGCGCGCGGGTCCGGCGAGGATTTCACGCGGTCTTCGAGCGACGCAATCTGCTTTCCCGCCGCGGCGATGGAGCGGACGGCGCCCGGCCAATCAAGTTTTTCCGCCGCCATTCGAGCCTGATCCAGAGCATGGTCAGCCGCCGCGAGAGATTCCTCTGCAGGCACCGGAATTACGCGAGCGAGCGAGGTGAGCGGCTGCGCAAAATCGGACGGCGCAGGCGGGCCGCCCGTCGTGCGCTTCAAGCCGTACGGGCGCCGCAGGAACGGTGAATTCAGGAATGGCGTCACGCCTTGCGAGCGGTGATGCAGGTAGCCTTCGAGCGCGATGTCGCGGTAACTCAGCCCCCAAATCGGAGAAATCTCATCGGCGGGCACCACCCACGAGCCGGTGTAGTCCACTTTTTCATCCTGCGCGGTTGCGCGCACCGGATTGAGAATCAACTCGGCGCGCCAGGGTTTCAATCCTTCGGCAATTTGATCGGGATACTTGGCGGGATCGGCCGCAGCCTCGACAGCTAATGGCGTCTGATAGCCGGAGTCCTGATGATTGCCGTGGCCCGTTTTCTGGCCTCCCCAGCCGTTGATTACAATCTGCGGGCGCAGCATGCGGATCACGCGCACCATGTCTTCCAGTTCCGCGCCATTCCATTTTTCCAGTGTTTCCTGAAGCGTCTTTGAAAATCCAAAATCGACGACGCGTGTGAAATAGAGACGCGGCCCTTCAACATTCATCGCCGCGGAAAGCTCGGAGCTGCGCAGGATGCCGAGTTGCGCGCCTTGCTCGGGGCCGATGGCGTTCTGGCCGCCTTCGCCGCGATTCAGCGTCAAGAGCGTCGTGTCCGTGCCCAGGGCGTGAGGCAGGTAGGTGAGCAGCGTGGAAGCCTCGTCATCGGGATGGGCCACGGTGAAGAGGACGCGCGTCACCACGCGCGCTTTCTGGATCGATTCTAGCGTGTCGGCGACGCTTTGGCCGCGGCCGGGTGCGGGC
>Ga0210409_10001160_pt1 | contig 35950 bp, 25 predicted proteins | sample IncBWH17MmetaG_FD_161649 | JGI IMG/M metagenome (GOLD analysis project Ga0210409, IMG submission 161649) | Forest soil microbial communities from Barre Woods Harvard Forest LTER site, Petersham, Massachusetts, United States - Inc-BW-H-17-M | ecosystem: Environmental > Terrestrial > Soil >... | reverse complement strand
ACAGCAGAGATGCACCCATTTTGCGTGCCTCGGAGACGTGGTCGGCTATAACGCCAACCCCAAGGAGTGCCTGGATATCGTGCGCAAGATGAACATTCCTTGCGTCAAAGGCAACCATGACGAGTACTGCTCCTCGGATGAGCCTTTGGAGGGCTTTAACCCGGCGGCGGCCGAAGCGGTCAATTGGACGCGCAAGCAGCTTTCCCCCGAAGACAAACAATGGCTCCGAGATTTGAAGTACGTGCGCATGGTCACCAGCTTCACAATTGTCCATGCCACTTTGGATGGTCCCCAACGCTGGGGCTATGTCTTCGACAAACTCGCAGCGGCGGCCAGTTTCACCTATCAAAATACCTCGATTTGTTTCTTTGGCCATACGCACGTGCCCGTCGCCTTCATCCGGGACAGCATGGTCCGCGGTGGGACCTACTCCAAGTTCAAGGTCGAGCCGGGTAAAAAGTATTTCATCAACGTTGGCGCCATTGGCCAGCCGAGGGACAATAACCCGAAAGCCGCCTATGTCGTCTACGACGCCGACGAAGGGTTCATTGAACTGCGCCGGCTCGAGTACGATATCGCCGCAGCCCAAAAGAAGATCCTCGACGCTGGTTTGCCCCCGCGCCTGGCTGAGCGCCTGGCCTTTGGCAAATAAGATCCTCATCCTCAAGCCCAGCTCGCTCGGCGATGTCATCCACGCCTTGCCCGTCTTGCGTCTGCTCAGGCGGCACTTGCCCCAGAGTGAGATTTACTGGTGGATTGAGTCCGGGCTCGCGCCGTTGTTGCAGGACGACCCCGATCTGAACGGAATTATCCGGTTCAATCGCAAACGTTGGGCCGAGCCCCGGAATTGGGCCCGGCTCTGGCGCGATGTGCGCTGGGCTCGAGTGCAAAACTTCGACTGGGTCATCGATCTTCAGTGCCTGGCCCGCAGCGCCATTTTCGCCTGGCTCGCCAATGGCCAATTGACCATCGGGCTGGATGGAACACGTGAAGGCGCCCGCGGCTTCTATGACGTGGTGGTTCCCCGGCGATCACCGGATACCCACGCAGTCGATTGGTACTTGGCAGTTCTTCAAACGTTGCAGGTGCCTATTCATTGGAATTTCGAATGGCTTCCCCCCAGGCCGGAAGCCGCGATCTCCATACGCCAAAGATTCCCCGTCGAAAACGTCCGCTGGATCATCCTTCAGCCGGGTGCCCGCTGGCAAAACAAGCGTTGGCCGGTCGATTCCTTCGTCGAAGTGGTTCGGCGATTCCGGGCTCAACACCACGGAGTGCGTTTTGCCATCCTGGGCGGAGCGGAAGACCGTCCGCTCGGGGGGCCCATCGCGCAGGCCGCTCCCCAAAACTGCCTGGATCTGACCGGGGAGCTTTCCTTGCCCGAAATGCTGGAATGGATCCGCCTCAGCGAACTGATGGTAACCAACGACACGGGACCCATGCACGCGGCGGCCGCCCTTGGAAAGCCGGTCGTCGCTTTATTTGGTCCCACCAACCCGAACCGAACCGGGCCTTACGGCCAATCCAGGAACGTCCTGCAACTAAACCTGAATTGTGTGCCCTGCCTCAGCCCTCATTGCCGCAACCCGAAGCCCTTGGAATGCTTGCGCGCTCTGCCGCCGTCCGTGGTTATCCAAAAGATGGAGGAGCGTTTAGCTCCAAAAACGGCCGTTAAGGGAAATTAACCACGGATGAACACAGATAAACACGGATTGGGAATCGTTTCTGAGGGCTCACCGTTTGGGCGAGCGCCTTTGCGGAAGCAAGTCCTTCCTTATCAGTGTTCATCTGTGTCCATCCGTGGTCTAATGCCGCTTTAATGCTTAGCGAGTCGTCCGTCCGCGAGGGACTCACAACACCGTCCTAAGCAGTCCATAAATCCCCAGGCTCAGCGCGGCCAACGAATCGCCGGCGATCAGTCCGCCGCCCACCAGGGACATCGTGCTCATATCCGCCGGCAACCCAGCCTTGTCCGATGCTTGCTTGCTGGAGGCCAGTTTGCGCTGAATCACCTCAAAGAGGGACGACCCAATGCCTCCCACGGTCCACCATAGCACCGCGTTAAGCTCTACAAATCCCCCAAATGACGACGCGTAGGGGCTCGGCAGAATCACGGCGTCGAGCAGGAAGTCGGTCGCCTTTCCGCCGAACGAATTCGTGGCGAAATTCTTGTAGCCGGGGAGCTTTTTGATGAGCCTCCGAAGGACCTCAATGCCCAGACCAATCAGAATCCCCAGTTCCAACGCCTTGATGACATGAGGTTGGGCGGTAGTAATGCCGCGCAATGCGCCCACAAACTTGAACGTCATCGCCGATTGCCATTTTTGCGATCCTTCCAGGTGCGGATGAGCGAATTGGTCGGCTTTGAGAATCGGGTAGGCGTTCATGAAGAGCTTCGCCAGAACCACCGCGAGCACCGCGCCGATCGCAATCCCGATCACCTGGTAGCGAAACTGCACGATACGGTTGGTTCCCAACCTCCAGCCCGTCGAGCGGTCCTGCTGCATGTCGCCTCCTTCGCTCGTCGCGATCAACAGGATCGCTGCGCAGAGCAATCCCACGCCAGGGTCGCGCAGCCCCATCGCGGCCAGGATGAAAACCGTGACAACGAAGGCGCTCGAGATCGGGTTCCAATCGGAAATGCCAAGCGAAATGCCGTTGATCAAAACGAATACAAAGGATAACGCCACCGCAACCATCAGGAATTTCACCGGTTGGTGCAACGTCTGGCTTCCCACGACGACGGTTCCGGCACCCCAGAAGGCAATCCATAAGATAAGGCGAAACGTGTTGACTCGCTTCCAATCTTCCGGGGCTTGAGCGGGTTGGTCTTCCTTCGCCAGGAACTTCCGCACGGCCTCAATCAGGATCAATCCGATATCCAGGATGGCGGCGCCCAGGATCGTGCCGAGGGAAATGACAAACCCGATCTTGCGGTAAGGATCGGTGGGGCCGAGCCAGCCGATTCGAACCAGGTGCGGTGTTTGCCAGACACCGATCAAACTCACCACCAACGCGGGTATGGCGATGCGTGCGCCCACGATCATCCCTGCCCCCACCGTTGAAGCCGACATACCGATGGCTGAAAGCCGAGCGATCAGCAAGGACGCCAACCCGGCTCCGTAACCGATGAGCATGCTGCCGCCTAACTTGCTGACCGACCGTTTGAGAAGGTCCTTGTCCGTAAGTGCGCGCAGAATATTGGCCACGGCATAACCGGACGGATAAGCCAATCGCATGCGATCCACCAGAATGGGCGTATAGAGCATGCCGATGCCCACGCCAAACATGCCAATGCACAAAAAATACAACACCAACTGCCACGCCGGTGGTTCGGGCAAGCCCAGCCAGACCATGGCTTGGACCAGGACCGCCATCGCACACATGCCAGCGACCGAAGCAGCCATCGTCTGCATGTAGTTGGCGCCATGCTTGCCTTCAGTTCCATACGGAAGGGTGACCGTGCTGCCGAGAATGCCCGCCAGAACCTGGCCGCCAATGAAAAAACCAATCGAAAAGTTCATGAAGGCCGAGGAAATGCCGCCCAACGGCCCCAGGATCAGGATAGCCACTGCGGATAACAGGATGTGGTAGCCAGGGGAGCCAATCCGCGGGAGGAACCTCCTGAATCCAGTCGTTGTTGGGTTGGTGGATTCGGCGGTAATCGAATAGTCAGTCATGCAGCAGCAGTCGCTGCGGCAATGATAAGCAGACTTTAGCGGAGTGTCAAAAGCAGCATGGCCCCGGGAGCGCCATCCCTACCTGGTGTTCAGATACGTCCAGACGCCGGCGCTCCCAGGGCCTTAATAGCCCTGCTTAAGCAGGAAGTAGACGGCCGCGATCAACCCGAGACAAAACAAGGACATCAGCAAAGCTGAACCGATAAAGTAGGATGCGGCCATCATGAGCACCCCCCCGATCATCGCGACCCAGGAAGCCTGCTTCTTGCCGTAGATAAAGTAACCCATCCCGACCGAGCCCCAGATCAGCGAGGCAAACAAGAAATTCGCATTAAACATGGACTGGGTTGCGTGATGTGCCGCCTCGGCATTTTAGTGGCGAGCTAGCGGCTTGCAAGCGGAGACAAGGCGAAGTTCGTAGAACTTCCAACATTCAACGCCCAACATCCAACATCGAACCTCTGCGCTGGGCCGTCGCCGAGCGCTTGGTAAACACGAGATCTCCATTCCCACGAGCGTTCGGCCTTCAATATTGGAAGTTGGACGTTGAATGTTCGAAGTTCCACAGCTTGAACTTCCAACTTTCAACGCTCAACGTCCAACGTCGAACCTCTGCGCTGGGCCGTCGCCGAGCGCTTGGTAAACAGGAGATCTCCATTCCCACGAGCGTTCGGCCTTCAATATTGGAAGTTGGACGTTGACTGTTCGAAGTTCAAAGGTCAGGCCCTACGCGCCGGGTTCTCGGATCGGGCTGGCTTCGGTGGGTGGGATCTGAAATATTTCGCCCAGCCTATGGCCGAAGCTAAATACCTCACCGCCCCCATCAAAACCGATAAAATGCCGCCCGGCGTGCCCTACATCGTCGGGAACGAAGCGGCCGAACGGTTCAGTTATTATGGCTTGAACGGGATCCTGGTCATTTTTATGACACAGTACCTGCTCAATGCGCGGGGCGGACCGGACCATATGACCGATGCGCAGGCTGATGCCTGGTACCATTTCTTCGTCTTCGGCGTGTACTTCCTGCCGATTGTGGGCGCCATCCTGGGCGATGCCATTCTTGGCAAGTATCGGACTATCTTTTGCCTGTCGATCGTTTATTGCTTTGGTCACCTGACTTTGGCGCTTAATCACACGCGTATTGGCCTGGTGGCTGGTCTGTTCCTCGTAGCTTTGGGTGCCGGCGGCATTAAACCCTGCGTCAGCGCAAACGTCGGCGACCAATTCGGGGCTACCAACCAGCATTTGCTGCCCCGGGTGTTCAGTTGGTTCTATTTCTCGATCAATTTCGGCTCGGCATTCGCCACGCTGCTCATCCCTTGGCTGCTTGACCCCTTCCAGGTCTCTGCTTCTCAAGCAGCCAGTTGGCCCAGTTGGCTGGTTACGTTTCTTCAAAGGATACATGGCCCGGATATCGCGTTCGGTACCCCTGGCCTTTTGATGTTGATCGCCACGATCGTTTTCTGGCTGGGCCGAAAAAAATTCGTCCATTTGCCTCCCGCCGGTTTATCCCCCTATGTGCGGGAGATCTTCCAACGCGAGAACCTGAAGGCGCTGGCCAACCTGCTCATCCTGGTGCCCTTCGTGGCGATTTTTTGGTCTTTGTGGCAGCAAAACTTCTCGTCCTGGGTCATTCAATCCGAAAAAATGAATCGCCACCTCTTTGGGATCGACTGGAAGCCGGCCCAGATCCAAACGGTCAATCCGATCTTTATTCTGATCGCGCTGCCGCTTTTTTCCTATTGGATTTATCCTGCCCTGGACAAAGTATTTCGTTTAACACCACTAAGAAGAATTGGCATTGGCCTGTTCATCACGGCCGCGGCGTTCGGGATCGTGGCGTGGATTCAGGTGCGCATCGATGCCGGCCAGGCTCCCCATATCGTGTGGCAAATCCTGGCGTTTGCTTTTCTGACCGCGGCCGAGGTCATGGTTTCAGTAACCCATCTGGAGTTCGCGTACACTCAGGCCCCGAAAAAGCTCAAGTCTTTGGTGATGTGCACCTATTTGGGCGCGGTTTCCCTCGGCAATGTATTCACTGCCCTCGTTAACGTTGCCATTCAAAACCCGGATGGCTCGATGAAGGTGAAGTGGGTGAATTATTTCCTGTTTTTCGTGGCCGTGATGCTCGTGACCTCCATCCTGTTTGTGTTCTTCGCACGATTTTACAAGGGACAGACCTATATCCAGGACGAAGCGGAGGCCCAGCCGGCCTAAGCGGGTGCACTTTCTGCCGAGCGGCGGACAGACTTGATGAAGATTCTGGTCATTTCACTAGCGGGCATTGGGGATACGCTCCTGGCAACGCCGCTCATTCGGGAGTTGCGCGCCAATTTGCCCGACGCGCGCATTGATGCCCTGGTTTTGTGGGCGGGGTCAAAGGACATCCTCGAAGGGAACGGTTGCCTGAATACCGTCTTTCAGCAAAACCTGCTCAATCAACCCAAAGCAAAGGCCCTGCGATTCCTGGGGCCGCTGCGTCGGGCTCGCTACGATGTTTCCATCAACACGCACCCGCAAAGCCGGATTCATTACCGGCTTATCGCCCGGTTTGTGGCGGCCCGGACGCGGATCAGCCATGAATACGATTGCTGGAGCGCTCTGGATTCGCTGCTGATTAATCGAACGATGCCGCAGGATTACCAGCGGCACACCGTGGAGAACAACCTGAATCTTCTTCCGCTGATCGGCGGAAAATCCACACTGCCGGAGCATCAACTGGAGGTAGCGCTCTCCGCTGCCGATACTGAATGGGCCGAATCGTTCCTGGCAGCGCACGGCCTCGCGCAAAAAGCGCGCCTGGGCTTGCACGTCGGTTCGGGTGGAACCAAGAACCTTGCCCTCAAACGCTGGCCGTTGCCTCGCTACATCGAGCTTTTGAAGCTTGTCAGAGAGAAGTGGCCGGACTTGGGGATCCTTCTCTTTGGCGGACCGGACGAAGAACCCGAACTGCAGCAAGTCATGACCGTCCATCCCTCGCCGCTGGTAATCCGCGTCGACAGCCGAACCCTCCGCCAGGCAGCGGCATTGATGCAAAAGTGCACGGCCTTCTTGAGTGTGGATACCGCCCTGATGCATTTGGCCGCGGCCGTAAAAGCTCCAGGCCAGGTGGTGATCGAGGCGCCCACACTGAACAAAACCAACGAGCCATACGGCAACCGATTTACCCTGGTCAAAAATCCAGCTGTGTCCGGACGAAATCTTGAATACTACCGTTACGACGGGCGCGGAATCCGCGGTACGCGCAGCGAACTGATTCGCTGCATGGAGTCGATTAGCGTTGAAGCGGTATATGATTCTTTGACCGGAGTTCTCAGGTAGCTGCGGGTTCCGGCCCTACAGGCCTCAAGAGATCCTTTTGGCTCCTTTCCTGGGCCTCCGCTTCGCTCCAGCCAAGGCTTTTACATCACGGGCTTTCAGCCCTAACTAACTCGCAAGTATATAGTCAGGCCTTTCCCCTTTTCTCCAACTTCCTCTTAAGAATCCTGGTGACATTGCACAATCTTCTCCGCAGCCATTGCGGAACTTTCAAGCTGGCGTCTCCGAGCGTGGGATCGCAATGACATCCTTGCCGGCGCGCGACGAGGCCGCCAGGAGCAGAATGGCTCCGGCAAGATAGACAATCGAACAGCTCGATATCGCGGCACTCATGTTTTCCATTTGGGTGGCCCGGCCATGCTGGCTGAACCAACCCACCGCCAACGGACCCAGCGCGCCGCCACCCCATCCGACGGTATTCATGATGCCGGCGGCCGTTCCTCGGGCCCGTGGTTCGACCACATCAAAGATCGCCGCAAAAATATTCGAGTCGTACAGGCCTTTGCATACTCCAAAGAGGCTCATCACTACCAACAGCGTGCTGACGTTTCGAGTCGCCCCGACCAGGAACACGAACACCGCACCCAACAACAGCCCCAGCGCCTGCACCAGCATCCGCCCGCCCGCGCACCGTCTGGCCCACCGGTCCGCCATCCATCCGCCCACCGGAATGCTGAGTGCGCTGGCAAGGTGGATAAAGACGCTTCCGGACAGTCCGGCTGAAGTCAGTTGAAAATGGAATTTCTCAACGAGGAACGTTGGAGTCCAGGTCAGAAAAATTGCCGCGACAAAGTTCGCTGCCAGGAAAGCCCCTAACAGGAGCAGCGCGGTGGGGCTGCGTAAGATAACCGGCCCTATCTCTCGCAACCTCAACGGAGCCAGGGCTTCCTCGGGCCGCGGCCCTGACCGGGCTTCGGCCTGCCCACGAAGGGGTTCTCGCAAAAAGCGGTAAAGCGTCAGCGCCAGCAAAATACCGGCACCGCCGAATACGTAAAAACCGGAACGCCAGCCCGTGTGAACGGCGAACCAGGCGCCCAGCCAGCCTCCGGCGATGGTGCCAAGATAAACACCGGAATTGTGGATGGACAAGGCCCGGGAGCGGGTCGTCGTCCCGTGGTAGTCGCTCAGGAGCGAAGTCGAGGCGGGAAAATAGAGACTTTCGCCCAGCCCTTCGAGCGCCCGGACGCTGACGAATTGCCAGAGTCTTCCGCACGTGCCCGTGAGCATGGTGACAAGACTCCAGAACAGGCAGCCGCCTAAGATCAAGTGCTTGCGCCGCCAGCGGTCGCCGGCGAAACCTGCAAAGGGCGCCGCCAGCGCATAGACCCACATGAAAGCCGAGCCAATCAACCCTAACTGCACTTTGTCGAAGCCGAACTCCTTCGCCAGCTTGGGGAACACCGAGAAAATCGCCTGCCGGTCGGAATAGTTGAGGAAGCAAACAAACCAAAGCATGAACACGACCCACCAACTGTAACGCGCACCCGCGCGAGCTGTTGAGCACGCCTCAGGAAGTTGCGAAGAAAGGGCACGCACGGTACGCCGCCTTACCGGCGGAAAGAAACCACGAAGACCTGGTTGAAGAACGCGTTTTTCATCCAAACCGGCCGCACGTACGCTATCTGGTTTCCATCGGGTGAAAAGACACAGGCTTCCGGACGTGGCGCCGTCGCATCTTCCGCCCGCTCGGTAAGTCGTGACGTTTCACCTGTCTCGGCATCGGTCGCGCAAACGCTGTTGTCCATGACGTGAGCGATGAATTTTCCATTCGGACTCCATGTGAAAGCCGAGGCAATGGCTTGTGGGTTACGGGTCAACTGCGCCACCGGTCCGCCCAGGGGCGAAACGGTCCAGAGTTGCGCCACCCCTTCATCGTCTTTCATCAGGAAAGCGATCCGGCCTCCGTCGGGCGAACTACGCAACCAGTGCCGGGGTCCTTGCAGGCCAGGATATTTTCTGGACGCGGTAAAGCTCAGCCGCCTTTGGACGGTACCATTAGGAGCAAAAGGCCGGCGCGTTTGGGTTCCCGCTAGCGGACCGTTCCCTGGTATTCTGAGGTCTTGCGGCAGGTCCGCTACAAACACCTCGAAAATGCCCTGTCCTTGACTGAGGACTACCCGGCCTTGAAAGGCCAGTCCATGGCGCTGGCGAGATCCGTCCGGTCGCAAATATCCGTGTGTGCCGATCCAGCCCTCTTCGCATGCTCGGTCGATTTCATCCGAGCCGGGCTGAGGACGGGCAACGGTGCGGGTGACCAGCACGGTAAAAAACGCTCCGTCGCAGTTGCGCGGATTGTCTTTAGCGACTCTCACCGGCTGCAATGGCGCGCTGACACCAACGTTGCGCAAATTGACTTCATGCTCGGGGGTTTCCTCCTGGAAGCCTGCCAGGACATGATCCTCGTAAGTGAAGCTGACCCATTCACCGGCAGGGTCCCAGACATGCACATGCGAGCCTCCACGCAAGGCACCCGGGGTGTAAGGCGAGGAGATGTCACGGGCATCCAGGTTCACCGCCCGCCCCGGCGCGGAGAGGTCGACCATGACGCCTTGCCGATGCCAGGCGCAATATTGCCAGTCGGCCGTCGGATGTTCAGGACCCAAAATGAAGACCACTTTGTTTTCATGCGGATGAAATGTCACGACCCCGCAATGCGCTCCGTGGCGGGAGCGGTAAAGCTCCTGAACTTTGCCAGAGAGGACATTGACCAACTCGATGCGTGACCCATCGAACTGGTCTCCGGCCGGAGTGGAGCGGGTATCATAGACAATCCATTGGCCATCGGGTGACCAAACTCCGATATTAGTGAGGATGTGACCACCACGGTTGTTTGTGATTTGGCGTTCCACGGGTCGTGCAAATAGCTCGAGCGGTGTAAGCCCGCTGGCAGCGCCTTCTCTAAGATCGGTTCGTGCCAGCAACGACACTCCGATGAAGGCTACCCGGAGTCCCATGAGGGCGAAAAATCTCAACGTTTCAGCAATTTTTCAAGTCGCCGGCAGCGCGGCGGCCTGGTTGATTGGTTCTTGGATCCGTGAGCGCATGTTCTGGAGAGTCGCTGTGTTTGTCACGCCGGATCTTGGCGGATTCTTTTTTTCAACATTCCTGTTTACACCCCTGCTGCGGTTGTTAGTATCCGCCCCTACACGCGGAAGGACGACATGAAAAAGATCGATGCCATCATCAAGCCATTCAAGCTGGAAGACGTCAAAGAGGCTCTTGCCGGCGTCGGGGTTGAGGGTATGACGGTCTCAGAGGTCAAGGGGTTCGGCCGGCAAAAGGGACATACTGAGATCTATCGGGGCAGTGAGTACACCGTGGACTTCCTGCCAAAGATTAAGCTGGAGATCGTTTTGTCCGACTCCCGCGTCGAGGCAGCCGTCGAGGCAATCGTCAAAGCGGCCAAGACTGGCAAAATTGGCGATGGCAAGGTGTTCGTGAGCACCATCGATAACGCCATCCGCATTCGCACAGAGGAAACAGGTGAGGCCGCAGTCTAGCGGTTCTGCTCCTCTTCGACTTTGATCAACCCGGGAGCCACAGGGTTTTCGTAAACAACGATTTTGTTAATGTTTGCCGAGCTTCCATTCCTGGAAGCCGGCGCCTGAGTCAAGAACATGATCGAAACCACATCCATGAGCACACCCAAGAGCGTAATTGAGTTGGCCAAAAAAAGCGGTGCCAAGATGATCGACATCAAGTTCGTCGACACCTTCGGCACCTGGCAGCACTTTAGCTGTCCCATCCGCGAACTGACCGAAGAGATCTTCAGCGAAGGCCTGGGCTTTGATGGCTCCAGCATCCGGGGTTGGAAGAGCATTGAAGCTTCCGACATGCTGGCGATGCCCGATCCGGATACAGCCTTTATCGACCCCTTCTGCCTCGAGCCCACCCTGTCGCTGACCTGCACGATCGCCGAGACCGGCACCAAAGAACCTTACATCCGCGACCCGCGCGGCATTGCGCAGCGAGCCGAAAAGTACCTCAACAGCACCGGCGTGGCCGATACCGCCGTGTTCGGCCCGGAAGCGGAGTTTTTTGTCTTCGACAATGTGCAGTTTGATTCCAAGAGCAACGGCACCTTCTACAGCGTGGATTCCGAAGAGGCCATCTGGAACACCGGCCGCGAGGAGATGCCCAACCTGGGCTACAAGATCCGGCACAAGGAGGGTTATTTTCCGGTGGCGCCGCTGGACCAGCAGCAGGATATCCGCACCGAGATGTGCCTGGTGATGGAACAGTTGGGAGTCAAGATTGAACGGCAGCATCACGAGGTGGCCACCGCCGGGCAGGCCGAAATCGATTACCGGTTCGACACGCTGGTCAAATCTGCTGACGCGATGATGGTCTATAAGTACGTGGTCAAGAACATCGCGCGCAAGCACGGCAAGACGGCCTGTTTCATGCCCAAACCGCTCTTTGGGGACAACGGCTCGGGGATGCACACCCACCAGAGTTTGTGGAAGAAAGGCAAGCCCCTGTTCGCCGGACCGGAATATGCCGGGTTATCCAAGATGGCGCTGTATTACGCGGGCGGATTGTTGAAACACGCCCGGGCGCTGTGCGCGATTTGCAATCCGACGACCAACAGCTACAAACGGCTGGTGCCGGGCTATGAGGCTCCGGTCAACCTGGCCTATAGCTCGCGCAACCGCTCGGCGGCCATCCGCATACCGACCTACAGCGAAAACCCCAAGGCTAAGCGGTTGGAATATCGGCCGCCGGACCCGGCAGCCAATCCGTATCTGGCGTTTGCGGCGTTATTGATGGCGGGGCTGGACGGGATTCTCAACAAGATCGAACCGGGAGAACCGCTGGACAAGAACATCTATGAACTGCCGCCGGAAGAGTTGAAGAAGGTGCCGAACGTGGCGGGGAGTTTGGCTGAGGCGCTGGACTGCCTGGAGAAAGATCACGAGTTCCTGCTCAAGGGGGACGTGTTCACCAGCGATTTTCTGGAGATGTGGATCTCGACCAAACATAAGGAACACGACGCGCTGCGGTTAAGGCCGCATCCCTACGAATTCTTTCTCTATTATGACGTATAATGGCTCTGCAGTAGCAGCGAGCGCCTCCTCGAGCGAGGAGCTCGTTTTCGTCACACAACTGTAAAACTCCCGCATTTTTCCGCTACAAAATGCCTGTGAATAACTCGTGAATAAAAGTTAATATGTTGTCCTCGCCACTTTCGGTTAAATCTCTTAAAAACTACCTGCACGCAAGCCTCCTTAACGGACCGATTCGATCCGCGCGAGAATAGTCACAAGGAGAAGGTGGTTGTGCTTTTTCAAGGCATTAATGGTCAGTTGGTTGCGTGCGCGACTTCAGCTCGCTTCCGGAGGAGCTTCTGGCGGACTGGAGATTTAGTTGGCTTGAACAGGCTTTGGTGTTACAAGCCGGGACCGAAGGCAGTCGAGAACGCACCGCAGGTGGGTCAGGTGAATAAAATGCCCAAAAACCGGGCTTTTTTGTGACATAAAAATGCAAACTTCGGCTGAGAAAATCTGGTCTGCGGCACAGGAGCACCTCCGGTCGATGCTCAGCGCCGACACCTACAACCTCTGGTTTGCTCCGTTGCGGGCCAGCGATCAGGATAGCAACGGGATCGTTCTCGAAGTGGCCAATGATTTCTGCGAGGTCTGGCTCAAAGACAACTACATGGGGTTGTTGCAGGACGTGGTGGCCCTGGCTTCCGGACACCAACTCCAGATTAAATTCAAGGTTGCTGCCAGCAATGCCACGCCACCGGCGCCAGTGCAGCCGCTTCAGGAGCAAGCGAAGCTGGCTGAGCCTTTGCCCGAACGAGCCGCCGCCAACCACGATCTGAATTTCAATCCTAAGAATACCTTCGAAACATTTGTAGTCGGCAATAACAACAACTTTGCCTATGCCGCGGCGCTGGCGGTGGCGCAATCTCCCGGCAAATCGTACAATCCTTTGTTCCTGTATGGCGGCGTCGGGCTGGGCAAGACCCACTTGCTGCATGCCATCGGCCAGCATGTCGGCGGCCACAAAAAAGCAGCCCGGGTCGCTTACGTTTCCTCTGAAAAGTTCACCAACGAGTACATCGACGGCATCCAAAACAACCAATTGGCGAAATTCCGCAAAAAGTATCGCCAAACGGACGTTCTGCTCATCGACGATATCCAGTTCCTGGCGGGGAAGGAACGTATTCAGGAGGAATTCTTTCACACCTTCAACGCGTTGCATGAAGCCCATAAGCAAATCGTGCTCACCTGCGACCGCCCCGCCAGCGAGATCCAAAATCTTGAACATCGGCTGGTCTCACGATTTGAATGGGGGTTGGTCACCGACTTGCAGCCGCCCGACGTCGAAATGCGCCTGGCGATCCTGAAGAAAAAGGCCCAACTCATGGGAGTGCAACTCCCCGAGGAAATCATTCAGTTCCTGGCTAATCGCATCCGGACCAATATCCGCAGGCTGGAAGGAGCGCTGATTCGCGTCGCTTCCTACGCGGCGCTGACCGGAAAGAAACTTACCCTCGAGGTCGTCGAAGGGCTGTTGCGCGAGATCCTGCACGAGGAAGGCCGTTACTCCATCAACATCGAGACGATCCAAAAAAAAGTCGCCGAACATTTCGACATCCGCTTGGCTGATATGACCAGCAAACGGCGGCCGGAGAACATTGCCTTTCCGCGACAGGTGGCCATGTTTTTAGCGCGGCAAATGACCGAGAGCTCGCTGAGCACGATTGGCGAGGCTTTCGGCGGACGCGACCATGGCACCGTGCTACACGCCTGCCGCCTGGTGAAAGACCGCATGGAAGTCGATGCGCACGTCCGGCAAGTGGTCAGCTACCTGGAAAAGCAGTTGATGCGCTGAGCCGGAACCCTCCTTGCCCGTGGCTGCAATCGAAGTCGCCGGTTTAACCAAAGCGTTCCGCACGTACAAAAAGCAGCCGGGCATGCGCGGCGCCATCCGGGGCCTGTTCCGCCGCTCTTACGAGCAAACCCTCGCGGTCAAAGATGTCAGCTTCACTGTCGAACCGGGTGAGCTGGTTGGATTCTTAGGTCCTAATGGGGCGGGCAAGACGACCACTTTAAAGATGCTGGCCGGGTTGCTCTACCCGAGCTCCGGTTCTGCCAGGGTCTTGGGCTACGTGCCGTGGGAACGGAATGACGGGTACCGCCGTCAATTTGCCTTATTGCTGGGACAGAAGAACCAGCTTTGGTGGGACCTGCCGGCCAGGGAGTCGTTCGAACTCAATGCGCAGATCTATGGCATTCCGCGAGCCACGCTGAATCGGCGGGTCGGTGAGATGAGCGAACTGCTCACCGTCAAAGACAAGCTGGATGTCAGTGTCCGTGAGCTCTCCCTGGGCGAAAGAATGAAAATGGAGCTGATTGCGTCGCTATTGCACGAGCCCAAGGTTTTGTTTTTGGATGAGCCAACCATTGGGCTCGATGTCATTTCTCAAAAAACCGTCCGGGAATTCATTCGCGAGCACAACGCCAGGCATCGCACCACCATCCTGCTGACCAGCCATTACATGGCGGATATTCAGGAACTATGCGCGCGGGTCATTATCATTGACCACGGAACCATCTTTTTCGACGGGCAGCTCAGCGCGGTGGTGGACCGTTTCGCCGACTCCAAGCTCGTGACAATTCAGTGTGAAGGAGGAGTCCGCTGTTCGCCCGAGCACCTGGCCAAGTACGGGGAGATCGTCGAACAAACTTCCAGTAGCATCCGTCTTAAAGTCAAGCGCGACCGTGTCATTGCCACGTGCAAAGCCTTGCTGGATGAACTGCCCGTCAGTGACATCGACATTCAGGAAGTGCCGATCGAAGAAGTGATCCGGCGCGTCTTCGCACGACAAAGCGACTCCTGAAGCGTTGACTCCCCTGTTGCCACATCACTCCCGGGGCACAAGACCCCATCGCCTCTGCGCAGCCAATGCGTAGGTTACTTTACCTCAGCATTTGGGGGACAACGTATGAAAACACAGATTGCTTATTTGATGGTAGCGTCATCGATCGTCTTGGCGCCCTTGGCTTTGACAACTGGCTGTGCGGTGACCAGCGGCAGGGAGTCAGCGGGCCAGTACGCCAAAGATAAGGAGATCGCTGCTCGCGTAAAGAGTCGGCTCTACGCTGATCCGATAACAAAGGGAACCGAAATCGAGGTGCAATCCTTGCGGGGCGTGGTCCAGTTAAGCGGCTTTGTCGATAATCAAGACGCCAAAAACCGCGCTGCCGAAATTGCTGCGACCACACCCGGTGTCATTCAGGTTTATAACAGTCTCTTGCTGCCGACGGGCAGATAATCATTCCTGCCTGCCTTTGCGGTGGGCACCTGCTCGGCAGGTGCAGGAACCGCTCAAAGCCGGGTCCATTAGGCGGCCCGGCTTTTTGTTGTCCTGGGCCCGGTGAGGCGAGGCTCCCGCCGAGCGCGAACTGATTTCTTCGATCCGCTGCTTTGGATCAGTCGGCCGCCTTCCTGAATAATTGATCAGGGCTCGGCGGGAGCCTCGCCCCACCGGGATATGGCGTCGCTACTTCCGGGCTGCCAACTGTTCTTTTTCGCTTGTGCCCTTGGGGGAAACCGCTTAAAGCCCAGCAGCGATTTGGACTCGATTACCATGACAAAAGCACTGCAAGCCCGCGCGCGCGAACACGGCACACCCCTGGTCATCATTGACCATGACATTCTTCGGCAGAATTATGCCTCCTTCAAACGGCACCTCCCCAAAGTCCAGGCCTATTTCGCCGTCAAAGCAAACGCCGAACCCGCGATCGTGCGCACGTTCTACCAGGCCGGAGCTAGCTTCGACGTAGCGTCACTGCCCGAGTTCATGCTCGTTTACGAGAACGTCAAGCACTTGCCGCCCAAAGAGCAGCAGGATTTCATCTGGGATAAAATCATCTATGCCAACCCTACCAAACCGAGAGAGACCTTGGAGGCGCTCGATCGGTATAAGCCCCTGGTCACTTATGACAATCCCGAAGAGCTCAAAAAGATTGCTCGATATGCGCCGCACGCCGGAGTAGTCTTGCGCTTGCGCGTACCCAACACCGGCTCGATGGTTGAGTTGTCTTCGAAGTTTGGGTGTGACCCGGGCGAGGCGGTGGACTTGATTCTCGCGGCTTTCGACCTCGGACTGGTCGTTGAGGGCATCAGCTTTCACGTCGGAAGCCAATGCACCAATTTCCAGAACTTTGTACAGGCCCTGGAAATGTCTTCCGCAATCATGCGCGAGGCAAAGTCCCGCGGCCGTGAGATCAAAATCCTGGATATTGGGGGCGGCTTTCCCGCTCCCTACGACCGGCACGTCAAGCCTTTCAGCCTTTTGGCCAAAAAGATCAATTCCGAAATTGACCGGCTCTTCGCCAAAGACATTCAAATTCTGGCCGAACCTGGGCGGTTCCTGGTCGCAACGGCGGCTACTTCGGTCGCGCGTATCATCGGAAAAGCCAGACGGGACGGCAAGACGTGCTATTACATCGATGACAGCGTTTACCATACTTTCAGTGGCATTATCTTTGACCATTGCCAATATCATTTGAAGTCGTTCAGAAAAGGAAAAAAGGAGGTTTGCGCTGTCTTCGGCCAAACTTGCGACGCCCTGGACACCATCTCCTTTTCTGAAGAACTGCCGACTTTGGAAATTGAGGATTTGGTCTACTCCGAGAACATTGGGGCTTATAGCAGCGCCTCGGCAACCTGGTTTAACGGATTCCCACCGGCCAGGATTGTCCATGTCAATCAATAAGGAGCTTGGTCCAGGGTTTTTCCCGGGCGATACGGCGCTTGCAATCTGGCGCTCGCCGCTCCATGCTGGCTGGAGTGTCAGTTGCACTCCGCGGCGCCAAAGGTGCGTGTGAAGTAATGAGTACATTGCCGGATAACGAATTTGATCTCGAGAAACTCTTTTTGCCCGCTTGGGCCCAGGAGGAACCCTCTTCGGCCAAGTACGCCAAGTATGAAGGGCGGGACGAAAGAACCGAAGAGCGCCGTGACCGCCGTGGCCCGCGACGTCGCGATACCCCGGCCGGCGGGCGACGCGAGGGGGGGCGCCCCTCGCAGGATCGCCGCGGCCCACCGGGCGTCGGACGAACTGAGCCACACAGAGCGGGAGCCGATCGACACGACCGGGGCGAACGGCGTGGACCGCAGGGAGGCGCCCCACGCGAGCGGCGTGAACCGCCGCCGCCTTTGCCTGAAATCAACGTCACTCTAGTACCCGAGGAGAAAGGGGTCGAGTCGCTGGCCCGTCAGATCAAGATGACTGGCCGGGCTTACCCCCTGTTCGATATCGCGCAGATGATACTGCAGAAGCCGGAACGCTATGCGGCCAGTTTCGGCGTCAAGAAAAACGCCGAGGGCCAGCCCGTCCAGCCGCTCTTCGCATGCGCTCTCGACGATACCTTGTGGCTCTCCGAGGATGAAGCCGTCAGCCACGTTCTGAGAAAGCATTTCGCCACCTTCTATCAGGCAGATCGCACCGCGACCGAGCCGCCCAAAGGCAAATACACCTTCGTCGCCCAATGCGGGATGAGCGGAATTGTGCTGGGCCCGCCCAATTATCACGACTATCAGAACCAGCTCCGCAAACTGCACGCCGAACGCTTTTCTCGCATGCCGTTCGAGATCTACAAAGCCCGCGTCAAGATCGTGCGGGACGAAGAAGTGGTGAAAAAATGGGTCGAAGACCAAAGTTGGAAGACCGAGTACCTCTGCCTGAACATGCCTGAGGCGGCCCGCCTGCCAAATATGGAAGCGGTCGAACAACATTTCCGCGAGAACCACAAGGCCAACATCATCAAGCAGGTAGAAGCTCACACTCTGCCCGGCACGGCTGCGCGCTCTTTGCGCAGTCCGGAGTTGACCCGGCTTTTCCGAAGTGTCTGGGAAGACCAGCGGCGCTTTCCCTTACAGATTGCCACCGTGCTCAGCCAGCAGTTCGCGGGTCACGGTCTTCAGTTCTTTAAAGTCAATAAGTCGATTACCCATGTCTCGGTTGCCCGGCCTCATTACCTGGATTTAGCGCTGACCCCCGTTTCCGATGGAGTCAAGAGAATTGTCGATTATGTCAACGCCAATCCGAAATGCACCCGCCGGAAGTTGATGGAAGTCCTGGCCCCCTCGCCACCACCAACGCCTTCTACTACGACAACCGAGGTCCAACCAAGCCCCACCTCCGAACCTCAGGGCCCGCAAACCGCAGCGCCTACACCTGAGCAGAACGCCCTGATCGGGGATTTGCATTGGCTTATCCACCAGGGCCACGTCATTGAATTCGCCAACGGCACGCTCGAAACCGCCAAGAAACCCTTGCCCAGACCGCCGAGGCCCGCGTCTAAGACAGAGGAAAAGGCCGTTGAAAAACCCGGAGGCGAGCTAGAGCAGACTGCCGCGACTGAGACCGAGGCCACTGACACCGCGGCGCCCCAGTCCGCGGCCCCTGCGCAGCCTCCGGCCATTTCATCTTTGGAGTCCTTCCCGGCGGATTCAGGGCCGGGAGCAGAGCGACTTGAGGAATCACCAACCGAAATCGATAAACCTCAAACTCCGGCCCCTGAGGGGGGGCCAGCATCAAATCCGCTCGCAGCGGTAGCTGGGCTGCCTGCTGCACCCGTTGAATCACCTTCTTAGAGAATTCAACGTGGCGCTATCGGACCGCGCCCAGGGATAAGCTATGGGATTCACTAAACTAGGCCTGTCGCACGCCATGCTACAGGGCGTGGCCGCGATGGGTTACATCGAACCAACCCCGATTCAACTGAGGGCCATTCCTCTGATTTTGAATCGCCGGGACGTCATCGGCAGTGCCCAGACCGGCACCGGCAAAACGGCCGCCTTTGCTCTCCCGATCCTGTCCCAGTTGGGGCCGCACGAGCAGCACCCTAGGGTCCTGATTTTGGAACCAACCCGGGAACTGGCTGCCCAGGTCGAAACCGCGTTTCGGGATTTCGCCCGCTTTACCGATTTGGGTGTGGCCGTAATCTTCGGCGGAGTTGGCTACGGCCTGCAAAGAGAAGCTCTGCGAAACGGCGTGGACGTGCTGGTCGCGACGCCCGGCCGGCTATTGGACTTGATGCAGCAGGGCGCCTGCAAACTCGATCACGTCAAGTTTCTAGTCCTGGACGAGGCCGACCGGATGCTCGACATGGGATTCCTTCCCGACGTGAGGCGCATCGTCCAAAAATGCCCGCGCGAACGGCACACTTCCCTCTTTTCAGCGACTATTCCACCGGAAATCGAAACGCTCATTCAGTGGGCGATGAAGAACCCGGAAACGATCGAAATCGGCGCCCGACGCACTCCTGCTGAAGGTATCAAACACGTCATTTATCCAGTGTCGGATTCGCAGAAAACCGATTTGCTGCTCGAATTGCTCAAACGCGTTAATTACGACTCGGTTATTGTTTTCTGTCGCACAAAATATGGGGCCGATCGCGTAGCGCACCTGCTCAAGCGCAATAACCACGCTGTGGCGGTCCTTCATTCGAACCGCACCCAACGCGAACGCGAGCAAGCTCTGCGAGGATTCCGCGACGGCCGATTCGAGGTGCTGGTGGCTACCGATATCGCCGCCCGCGGCCTTGACATCGCCGACGTCAGCCATGTCGTCAATTACGATGTCCCCCAGCACCCGGAGGATTACATCCACCGGATTGGACGCACGGGACGGATGGAGGCCAAAGGCGACGCTTTTACTCTCATGGTCGCCGAAGATGGGCGGCACGTGCAGGCCATTGAACGGTTCATCAGCCAGAAGGTTCCCCGTGTCAAGCTGGAAGATTTTGAGTATCGTTACACCGCGCTGTTTGAAGAAAACAAGCCCGGTCAGCCGGCTTTGGGGCCGCTTCGCGCCCGTGGCGCCCGCGTGCGGGGAGGCTACTTCTACGGGCCTGCCCGCCGCCGGCGGTAGTGCGGTTTCGGGGACACGTTAAAGCGTCAAGTTGGTAGGGCGAGGCTCCGCCGAGCCCAGACTAAAGAAAACTCTGAAAAACTGAAACGCTGAGACGCTGAAACCTGTAAGACAAAGCGGAAAATCGGGAAACACGTAAAATTCACAGCTGCCATTCCCTTTTCATCTGCGGTCGCCCTGAATCCGCGGGGGGATATCAGGGCCCAGCCTCGCCCCATCACACGGACCCCGCCACTTGCCTGCGTTTGAAATCTTCCTCGAAAGGGCTATTCTATTCCTACATGATGAGGTCCACCACTGAACCGAAGGGAAGTGACTGGGTCTTGGCAGATGAACACAAAAGTGAATCCGAGGTCAAATGTGTGGTAAGGTAGTCTGATATGAGAATAGCACAATTCAGCAAGCGAATCTTGCTGCTGGTCGCGGTGAACGTCCTGGTCATGCTGACCATTACGGTGGTCCTGGGATTGTTGCGGGTGAACCGCTATTTCCCTCAGGGCGGCTTGGCCGGGTTGGCGATATTCTGCCTGGTCTGGGGCTTTGCCGGCTCCTTCATCTCGCTGGCACTGTCCCGGCTCATGGCAAAGTGGATGATGGGGGTGCAGGTGATCCCGCCGGAGACTGGAGACCCGGATCTAAGGCAGTTGGTTGAAACGGTTCACGGCTTGGCCCGGGCGGCGCATTTACCTCTGCCCGAGGTGGGCATTTATCAATCCGACGAAATCAATGCTTTTGCGACCGGCCCGACTCGTTCTCGTGCGCTGGTGGCGGTTTCCACGGGGTTGCTGCAGCGGATGGGTTCTCATGAAGTCGAAGGCGTCTTGGGGCATGAGGTGACGCATATCGCTAATGGCGACATGGTCACCATGACGTTGCTCCAGGGCGTCATCAACTCGTTCGTGCTGTTCCTGTCACACATTCTGGCCTTTGTCGTGAGCCAGGCTCTGCGTTCGCGCGATGAGCGTGACAGCGGCGGCGGCGGTGCCTTGCAGTACCTGTTGGCGATCTTGTTCCAGGTTGTGCTTTCTATCCTGGGATCCCTGGTAGTGCTTTGGTTCTCCCGTTGGCGGGAATTCCGGGCGGATGCCGGCGGCGCTCGCCTGGCGGGACGCCAAAACATGATCAATGCCCTTCGGGCACTGCGGCGCTTGCAGGAGCCAGAGATCGTTCAGGCCGAAGCCCAGCAACATCCCGCGTTCCAAGCCCTGAAAATCTCCGGGCCGACCGGCGGTTTCGCCCGGCTGTTCGCGTCGCATCCGCCACTTGAAGAACGGATTGCCCGGTTGGAGCAGGGTGTTTGAGACGGGCAGGCTTTAGCTAGTCGCCGCAGCCAACTATCTTGAGTGGTATTTCAAAAGCGGGGTCCTCGAATTTCATCAACACTTCGATACTCTGTAATTTGCCGGCGCGCACGGCATCCAGGGCCAAATCGGTTTGTTCGAAGTTGAACGCTTCGGGATCATTTTCGGTCCATCGATCAGGGCCGACATAGAACAGGCCTGTTTGGGTGTTCCGCAGCAGAATCCTCATAATTTGAGACTGCGCAACTTTAACCGTATTGAAACGGCATGGCAGTGGGTGAGCACTCCACCGTCGGCGGGAAAAAGCCCTCGGCTCAGCTCGGAAAGCAGACCTTCAGGCGCGGCGTCGTTGTTCCCACGGTCCCGATGGCTCAATCGCAAGGGACAGTCCGGTCTCTTGCCCATTCGCGAAGCTCGGCGACTTTTTCGGCCATCACGACCGACAAAGGCCGGCTTTGCTTGATTTCCGCCTGCAAATCTTCCTGGGTGGCGACCCGTCCTTGGGAATGAGCCGTGTACATCGAGGAGACTATCGCTTGCTCGATTTCCGAACCCGAAAAGCCGGCGGTGGCTTCGGCGAGACGGCCAAAATCGAAAAGTTGCGGTTCGAGCGCGCGCTTAAGTAAGTGGATTTTAAAAATTTCCTGGCGGTTAGCGGGCGCGGGCAAATCGACAAAGAAAATCTCGTCAAAGCGGCCTTTGCGAACCAACTCGGGTGGCAAGCAGGAAATGTCGTTGGCAGTAGCCACCAGGAATACGGGTTGTTTGTGCTCGGCCATCCAGGTCAACATGGTTCCTAACACCCGTCGCGAAAGACCGTCATCCTCACTGCCGACAGCTGATCCCTTTTCGATTTCATCAACCCAGAGCACACAAGGAGCCATGACCTCGGCCGTCTCCAGGGCTTTGCGCAGATTCCGTTCGGTCTCGCCGTAATACTTGCTGTAAAGGATGCCGAAATCCAGGCGCAGGAGCGGCACGCCAAAAATACCTGCGGCCGCTTTAGCGGCCAGACTCTTGCCACATCCCTGCACTCCGAGAAGCAGCACTCCGCGTGGCGGATCCAGGTTCGGAGGGGAATCTTCGCGAAAAAAGCTCTTGCGTACCTCCAGCCATTGGCGCAGGCGCTGCATGCCGCCAATCTCTGCGAATCGGGCGGTTTCATATTCAAAGGTGAGGGGTGACTCGCGCCCGAGCAATTCGTACTTGGCCCGCATGACCTCCGGGATATCTGACTCGGTAATCGCGCCATCGTCATCGATCGCCTTAAGCGCCAATCGACGCGCGTCGGTTGCGGTTAGGCCGGCGAGATTGCGCACCAGAAGCTCGAGGGCTTTGTTGGTAGTCTGGACCTCACGGCTGCCGTGTTGCCCGCCCCAATCGGCAGCGACATCGCAAACAATCGCCCGCAATTCCGCGGGCGTGGGCAGTGGGAGCCGGAAATGCGCTGTAAAAGGACGGAGCTCCTCCGGAATGGTCAACACGGTGCCCACCAGGACCACGGTCGAGTAGTGGCGGGAATATTCAAGCGCGATGTCTTTTAGAAAACGCACATGCACCTCGTCGTCCAGGTAGCGGCGAAAATCCAGCAGCACGAACAGGCAGTAGGATGCGGAAGTTTTAATGTAGCTGAGGATTTCCTGAGACTTAACCACCGCCTGGCTCGGCTGGTCCGCCGAGTCGAACGCCACCATTCCTTCGGTCACAGTCCAGCGAAAGGTCTTGAGCTGGAGTTGGCGGCCGAGTTGGCGCACGATCGAGACTACCTGCGGTTCTTCGTTGCTCTCAACAGCGATCAACGGCATGCGAGACCGGATGAGCGCAGTCAGGTCTCGAAGCGGACTCTCGGTGGCGAGCGGGCCTGCCTCGTTACGATTGGGAGCCCGGAAAGTCATTCGGCTTTCCCGTCGACAGGAGCGCTATAGTAGGCAAAACCCTTTCCCTGCGTTGCAGAGGACCCCGCCCTGCCGGGCCCTGCGGTAGGGAACCAAACGCGCATTTCGTTGGGACCGCGATGGCACCAGGCATAATAGGGGATCAGCGTAAGGGCATCTTTAGTTTGCGGCGTCGCCACCCGAATAACAATCACCCCGCCCAACAGGTCTGGGCGCCAGTCGGTCTGAAAATGCACCTTGCCGGGAAGCACTTTATCGAGCACCGTGCCGCCGTTGTCGGCGCCCTCGGCGCAAAAAACCAGCGGCCCTCGTTCGAGTGCGAACCGGCCTCGATCGGCAACCACCGCCGGATGAGCGACGACCCTTCTCACCGCCGTTGGAAGCACCAGGGTCACGACATCTCCCGAGCTCCAGGTGCGCGTGATTTGGGCAAACCCTTCTTCGAGCTTCAACGGCACGGTTTGACCATTCACCGCCAGCTTGATTTTGAAGTTCAAACCATCGTCGTATCGGTAAAGGTCACTTGGGAAAGGCTGGTTGCGCGCCCAGCCCGGCACCCGCAAGTTGAGCGTAAAGTTTATCGGGCTCTGCACAGCTAAAGCGATGCTCACCCGGCCATCCCTGGGATAACGCGTGGTCAGCTTCAGTTCAACAGGCGTTCCGTCCAGCTCGATTTTCGCGGAGCCGCCGATGAAGAGATTGACGAAAAGATCTTTGCCTCTGGTTGCATAAATGAAACTGGCGATTTCCGGAATGAACCGCACGTCGTTGACCGGACAACACGAGCAACCAAACCACGGCGCCCGTTCGCACGAACCCATATTAAATTTGTCTTTTCCGTCGCTCTCCAGCGGATTTGGATAGAAAAAGCGATCCCCGCTCATTGCCACGCCCGAGAGGAACCCGTTGTAAATGACGCGCTCGAGCACATCGAGATACCGGGCGTCTCCGTGAAGCAGGAACATGCGCTCGTTCCACAACGCATTGGCAATGGCGGCGCAGGTTTCCAGGTAAGCCGTCGCATTGGGCAGATCATAATTTGCGCCGAATGCTTCCCCGTCGGGAGAAGCGCCGATGCCTCCCGTGAGGTGGATTTTTTTGCTGACCACATTGTCCCAGAGCCGATCGATGGCTGCGACATAAGCCGTGTCGCCCGTGAGCGCGGCCACATCGGCGACTCCTGAGTAGAAATAGCCGGCGCGAACGGAGTGGCCGACCGCCTCGTCTTGCTCGGTAATCGGCTTATGATCCTGTTGGTAGGGACCCCTCAGCTTGTGAGTGTCGGCCCGGCCGCGGATATCGCAAAAGAACTTTGCCTGCTCGAGGTATTTCCTCTCTCCGGTCGCGCGGAACAATTTCACCAGACCAATCTCAATCTCTTCGTGGCCCGGAGGTTCTTTGAGCTGGCCAGGACCCGGCCCGAATGTTTTGCAGATGAGTTCGGCGCTCTTAATCGCGACGTTAAGCAAAGACCGCTTTCCAGTGGCTTGAAAGTGGGCTACGGCAGCTTCGTAAAGGTGTCCCAGGTTGTAGAGTTCGTGGCTGCCGGCCAGCTTTGACCAGCGGGTTGGGCCGAAGAAATCGAGGCGGCACTTGGGATCGATCGTGCGGGCCGTATAAAGGTATCCATCCGGCTCCTGCGCGGCCGCGATTTTGACGATCAGTTCGTCCAAATATTGATCAAGCCTTGCATCCGGATGCAAAGCGAGCGTATAGGACGCTCCTTCGATCACCTTGAATACGTCCGAATCATCAAAGGGCGTGCCGCGGAATTCGCCCGGCATCAGCCTGCCGGCTTTGGCAAAATTATCGATGCGACCCGTCTCCTCACATTTCTTGAAATCGTACCAAACGGTCGTCAGGCGGTTGGTTTCCAGGCGCGGCGACCAGAAGCTGTCGTCGACTCGAACGGCGGTAAAAGGTACTGGACGGATAGGGTAGTCCTGGATCGTTGCGGCCCAGGTCGCGGTTCCGAAAAGCGCGCAGGAGAGCAGAACGGCTAATTTGTTCATAACAATTGGGGTCGCCAGCGGGTATCTCTATTGATTCTAGACGCTAAAACAAACGCGGCGAAACGCCAAGGGCAATCACCATGTTGGTAGGGAGCGGTGCGCTGCGCCATCCCAGCCCGCGTTCAGCGGGCTGAACGAATGCTTGACGATATGCGAACTCGGCGCCAATTGCGCCGCTGAACGAGGCGCGGACGGCGCAGTGCACCGTCCAGCGCACCGTCCTTACCTCGGTATAAAGTTGCGCCCAATTCGGGGGCCGAGCTTAAAAGGCGGCGCACTCGATGGCCACGACTGAAAAAGCCGGGATGATTACCTCATTGGATGCGGGTTCCAGCGGGCGGGTGCTGACGCGCGTCAAAGCGTTCCAGTGGTTCATCACATCGGGTTGACGAGCGTCCAGCGTATCGCATACGGCCTCGGCGCTGGTCACCTGGATCGGTTTGGCGAAGCCGCTGAACTGAAACGAGGCTTTGACGGGCTCGCTGGCTGAGTTAACGCCGAATACAACCACGGCCGATTTTGTTTCGGAAGCGCAGGCGAAGAGATCCGGGGTGTCGGCCGAGAGCAAGAGTTGCAACGGAAGCGGTTTGAAGTGGTGCGCATATAAGCGCATGACGTGATAGCTGGGTCGTTTGAGCAAACCCGAGGGAGAAGTCTCGATGATCGCGCCGCAAAAACTGTTGGCCAGGTTCGACCGGCAAGCCATTTCCACGCGCTCTGCATGGCGCATGAGCAAGTTCAGATAGCGAGCGTTCAACAAGGCTGCCTGCAGCGTCATTTGCCTGCCACGCATGAGACCCCAATCCCCACCACTTACGTTCCACTCAGTCACCGCGATCCGGGTATGCTCGCATCCCGACATCGTTCCCAGCAGTCGCGTCAGTTCGCCTAGTTCGCGGTCGCAACGATCGAAATCGGTGGTGTAGTGGTGAGGGCAGACGAAGGCCAGGTCGCTGCCAAAGCGCTCGATCAATTTGCGAGACGGGAAAGAAGAGCACAGCTCCATCGAGGGATCTCTGGCTTTCATCAAGCGGATAAAATCTCCCAGGCGCGTGAGGTACTCTTCGCTCTCGCCGCTGATCTCGTTGCCCACCTGCCAGTATTTGACCTTATAGGCCGAGGGATGGCCATTGGTTACCCGCCTCGCACCCCAAGGGGTTTCCGGCCCCCCGTTGCAGTATTGCACCAAATCGGCGGCGCTTTGCGGCCCGTCGGAAAAACTCAGGCAGATTAACGGTTCGGCGTGGACGAGAGCGCAAAACTGGCAGAACTCATCAATCCCGACGTCGTTCGAATCGATGCGTCCCCAAACCTGGTTCGCAAAAGACGTGCGCTGGTCACGGTCGCCAATGCCATTTTTCCAGCGATACTGCCCGGGATCGCAAGCCGACCCACCCCAACGGATAACTGCCGGCCGGACATCTTGGACCGCTTCAATGACATCTCGTCGCCAACCGCTCAGGTTGTCGCTCGGCATCAGGGACAACTTGTCGGCCCAAACCGATCCTTGCCCTTCGACGCGCAACTCGAACACGGCACGATCGGTTGTGCCGGAGGAAGGCAAATCCAGTGAGTATTTTTGCCAGGCTCGGTCAATTTGTGGCAGGTCTGCCGAGGCTAATGACATCCACTTGCCATCCGGAAGCAACGCTTTTAGAAGAACGGATGCTTTCACACGGGCGTCATTGGCCCTAAGGTAGCCTGAGAAGTGGTAGTATGTTCCTTTGGTTACGCTCAGCCCTGATTGGGTTAACGCGGCGGGGAGAAGGCTCGTCGCGGTCAAACTGGCACAGCGCTGACCATTGAAAACATTGTTCGTCTCATAACTCCATGTGCCGGTCGGATCCCACTGGCGGTCGCAAAAGGTCGGTGCCCCATCATAATAGCACCAGTTCGCCGGGCGCGTGACTCCTTCGAAGGAGCGGTCGTTGAGCATCTCGGCCCAGGTCCCTGGCACGACGTCCTCGAGCAGTTCGATAAAATTCCCAAATAGCTTTGGGTTGATCCGGGCAGCACTGGTTGGTCCGGCGGAAACCAGCACCTTAAGTTCGGAGGCTCGGGCTGCGTCGGTCACGAGGAAGAATAGAAAGGCCGCTAGAACGGCAGAGCAGGTGAAGCGCATGGTTGTTTAAAGAAAATGGCGGCGTTACCCCGCGACTCAAGCCTTTTCTGATGTGCGGTGAATTACTTATTGACCCCGTTTGCCCCTTCCTTCCATCCTTTACCCGAAAGTCTATGCTCGCCCTACAGATTCGCCGGATTTTGATCATTAGTTTCGGTTTACTTCTAACCCCCTGCTCTTATTCGCAGTCATTTACTCCCGGGAACCTGGCTGTTTTGCGCGTCGGAAACGGAACCGAAACCCTGGTGAGCTCAGGGAACAGTCTGTTTGTTGATCAGTACACGGTAAATGGGGCCCTGGCGAACACCGTTACCGTACCGGATGCTGGAGCCGATGCGCTACTCATCAGCGGAGCGTCCAGTTCTGAAGGTGGTTTAACGCGTTCGTTGGATCGATCGTTACTAATCCTCGCCGGCTATAACACAAACCGGGGCAGCGTGTCCGGCTCGCTTTCCAGCCAGCCTGGGTACTGGGTTCCGCGCGCGGTTGCCGACATCGACGCCTTTGGCGCTTATCACCTCGCGGCGACCAGCACCACCCTTTACAGCAGCAACAACATCCGGTGCGCTGCCGGTGATGGCACCAACGGCTTTTGGACCGCAGGCAGTCCTGGGGGCACCTTCTACCTCAATCCGCCCCAGGCTCCCGTGGAGATCCAAGCGGCTGGCGGCAACACGCGGCAGGTCAAAAGCGTCAACGGCACTCTCTACTTTTCAACTCAGGCTGGGACTGCCGGTCTCTACAGCTTTCAAGGCGGAGGTCTGCCCGTAACCAGCGCCAACCCGCTGCTCCTGTTTGCCACAGGTGCCAACAGCCAACCCGCCGGCTTTGCCATAAATGCGGCTCTGACCGTCGCCTATGTTGCCGACCAGCGCCCGACCGCCGGCGGGATTCAAAAATGGACCAACAACGGCTCGGCCTGGGCGCTGGCTTATTCACTGTCCACCGGGGCCGGCGCATTTGATGTGGCTGTGGATTTCAGCGGCCCGGCTCCCGTGATCTACGCCACCACCGCCGAGGCAAGCGCCAACCGCCTGGTTTCGATCCTCGACACAGGAGCCCTGTCGATCATCAAAGTCCTGGCCAACGCCGGCGCCAATCGAAATTTTCGCGGCCTGGACTTCGTGCCCGATTTGCGGCCTGAGATCGTTGGGTCACCTCAAAGCCAAACCGTGACCAATGGCAGCGACGTCACCATGGCCGTCCTGGCTGAAAGCCGATATGTGCTGGGCTATCAATGGCAAAAAGACGGTACAAACTTCGCTGGGGCAAACTCGTCAGCACTCACTTTGCTGAGTGTTTCCTCCAGCGACCAGGGCACTTACCGCGTGATCGTCACAAACGCCTACGGCTCGGCAACCAGTGCCGTGGCTACCTTAACGGTTAATCAGGTGCTTTCGCCGCCCACCATCACCGGGCAACCGGCCAGCCAAACGGTGTCCCTTGGTGCCTCGGCCAGTTTTAGCGTGAGTGCAGCCGGGACACAGCCTTTGATTTACCAGTGGCAATTTGGCGGCGTTGCGCTCCAAAACCAAACCAACTCCAGCCTTATTCTCAACAATCCAGGCCCCGGCGCGCAAGGAGACTACACCGTGACCGTCAGCAACCCGGCCGGCTCGACGAACAGCCAGCCGGCCCGCCTCACGGTGATTAGCCCGCCAGCGTCGTTCGTCGCCTACACCGCGCCGGGCTCAATCTATTCGCAGAATTTCAACTCCTTGCCAGACCCGGGGACGGCTTCGGTTAATGCGGATAACCCGGTGCAGATTGCCGGCGTGACTTACGGAGTAGCTAATCCGTTCGATTTCGCTTTGCCCATTCTTCCGAACAGCGTGAATGCCAACACCGGTATTGGTCTGGGCGGGCTCGGGCTCTCCAACTCCATGCCGGGCTGGTGCGCTTTGGGTCAAGTTGCCCCAAAGTTCGGGGCCAGCGCGGGCGACCAGAGCACCGGCGGCGCGATCAGCTTTGGTTCAACCAATAGCCTGAGCGCGAGCACCAATCGCGCGCTTGGGTTGCTAGCGACCGCTTCCACGGGCCCGACCGCGTTTGGCCTCAAGCTGATCAATCAAACCACCACCACCCTGAATCAAATCACCATCCACTGTACCGGCGCTCTCTGGCGACAGGCGGCCGTGCCCAAGCTGCTTTCGGCCTCTTATCTGATCGATGCCAGCGCAACGAATGCCTTTTCGACAAACGCAACGGCCAGATTGCCCACCCTGGATGTCAGTTTTGCGGCCGATGTTAACGCGACTAATCCCGTCCCCGTGGATGGCACCGCTACAGTCAACCAACTCAGCCTGGGTATCACCAACCAGCCCATCGCTGATTGGCTTCCCGGCGCCGCTTTATGGCTCTGTTGGCAAATGACTGACGCTGCCGGTAAAGCTCAGGGTTTGGCCATTGATGATCTGGTCTTTTCCGCATCAGCGGCGCAATCGCCGCTGCAGCCCCAGTTGTCGATTCGTTTGGAAGCCACTAACGCGGTTTTGTCGTGGCCAACCACATTCTCCGGCTATTCGCTCCAAGCCTCTCCAGACCTTGGGCAGCCGGCCGCTTGGGCTGCGGTTTCACAAACCATAATGGTTACCAACGGACTCAATACGGTGACCGTTCCTGCGGCCCTCACGAACCAGTTTTACCGCTTGCGAAAGTGACCCTTCACCTATGTGCGTCCTTCCGTTGTTGAGGTAGCGTTTTGAGGAGGCTCGTGGAGGAGACCGCGTTTTCGCAACAGTGCTTCCATGGCCCGGTCCATCAAGAGCTCGGCCAAAGGTCGGGTCGTTTCATCTAAGGCAGCGCAGGCGGCCTGAAGTTCCTTCAGGTCGCCGGCCTGTGTCTCAGGATTCTCTCCCGCGAGAGTCGCTTCAACCGTGCGCAAGGCTTCTTCTACCCGCGTTTGATATTCGTCACCGAGCTCACTCGCACCCTCGCGAAGACCATTGCGAGTCGCCGCGACGAGTTCTTTGGCTTTGAGTTTGGCTTCAATCCAGCGCCGTGCCGCCAGGTCCTCAAAGGCGTGTTCCACCGATTCTTCCACCATCTGCTGAACCGCCGCGTCGTCGACGTTTACGGCTGATTTCATCTCGACGGTGGTCTCTTTGCCGGTCTGAATATCACGCGCCAGCACGTGCAGGATTCCATTGGCATCAATTTCGAATTGCACCCCCACGCGAGGCACGCCGCGGGGGGCGGTTTGGAAATCGATCGTGAACCTTCCCAGGCTCCAATTGTCGCGGGCGCGTTCGCGTTCGCCCTGCAGCACGTGAATGAGCATGCTCTTCTGGCCATCCAGGGCGGTGGTGAACATCTCCCCGGCCTTAGTGGGAATAGTGGAATTGCGCGGGATGATAGCATTCATCAAGCCACCGAAGGTTTCGATGCCCAGGGAGAGAGGTGTCACGTCCAGCAGCAACACGTTTCGAAACCCGCCGGCGAGAATCTCCGCCTGAATGGCGGCACCCAGGGCAACGGCTTCGTCGGGGTTTTGCGAGGTATTGAGCTGCGGGCCCTCCGGCCGGTGATATTCCGAACCGAGGCGAATGCCGCCGTAAGTCTCCTGGAACTCCGCACAACCGAACAAGTCGTGCACGAATTGGCGCACCAGGGGCATGCGGGTTTGCCCGCCCACGAGAATAACCTGGTCCAGGTCTTTGGGTTCGACTTTGGCGTCTGCGAGCGAACGCAGGCAATGCGCCCGCGTGCGGCCGATAATGTCGCGAGTGAGGTCCTCCAATTGCGCGCGCGTGAGCTTATAACTGAAGCTGAATGTTGGGGTCAAAAACGGCAAAGCAATTTCAACTTCCTGCTCGGACGACAACCGAATCTTCGCCTCCTCGGCAGCCTCCCGGATTCGCGCCAGCATCGCCAGCATCGCTGGCCGCGCCGTCTCACTCCGCATTCCGCACTCCGCACTCCGCACTTCAACCTCCGGCCCGCCGGCTTCTTTTATCTTTTCGATCAAAAACTCGACCACCCGTTTATCCAGGTCATCGCCGCCCAGCCGGGTGTTGCCGTTGGTGGCGAGCACCTGGAAAACCCCTTCGTTGAGTTCCAGGATGGAAAGGTCAAACGTGCCGCCGCCCAGGTCATAAACAGCAATCTTGGAGCGTTCCCTGAGCCGGTTTAACCCATAAGCCAGGGCGGCGGCTGTGGGCTCGTTCACAATTCGTTCGACCGTGAATCCGGCAAGCTCGCCCGCTTTCTTGGTCGCATTTCTTTGAGCGTCGTTGAAATAAGCGGGCACTGTAATGACGGCTCGATTGACCGGTTCAGCAAAAAACTTTTCTGCGTCCTGCTTGAGCTTTTTGAGCACCTCCGCCGAAATCTCTTCCGGTGTCCATTGACGCCCCTGGATCTCGACAAGCGCCGGACCCGTCCCCTGGCCCTTGACCGAATAAGTGACCAGCATTTCCTCGTGTGAAATATCCGACCCGCGGCGTCCGATGAAACGTTTTACCGAGTACGCCGTCTCGGCGGGCTTCAGAGCCCGGACCCGGTTGGCGGCCTGCCCAACAATGGGTGCCGCCCCTGGCTCGGGAAAATGCACGACCGAAGGCGTGAGCCGGTGCCCCTCCGAATCGGCAATGACCAGGGGTATGCCTGAATCCACCGTGGCCACCAGGGAATTGGTGGTGCCCAGATCAATGCCGACGATTCTACTCATGAGTCGAGGTCCAGGATTGTAGCATACAATGACAATTTAGCCGAACTCGAGGGATAGAGCCAACACACCGCTGGCGGGGCGAGGCATTGAACCTCGGTCGCGCGGGCGGGGACGGCTCGACCCCAGATTGCGCGGGGCCAAGTTTAGAAGCCACCGGGACGAGCCGTCCCCACCCCGGTTCATGGAGAGCCTCCTTTCGCTTTCTCGCATGCATTGGCGCCATGAACCACTTTGGCTCAGTTGCGATTTTGGTGCCGATTCGTTATGGTCATTGTCCAGTGCGCTGCCTCGTCACCGCAGGTCCCACTTATGAACCGCTGGACAATGTGCGGCGGCTGACCAATTTTTCAACCGGCCGGCTGGGGTCGGAGCTTGCCAATACACTGGCGGTGCGCGGGCATTCTGTAACCCTGCTGCTGGGCGAACAGGCAACCCATCGAGGCGAACTGCGCCTCGAGAAAGTCGAGAGCTTTAGCACTACTGCCGATCTGGAGAACCGGTTGCGAGCCCTGTCCACACAGAATATCGGCGCCGTGTTCCACGCCGCCGCTGTCAGCGATTTCAAATTCGGCAAAATCTGGCGCCGTTCGGAACGAGGCCAACTCAGTGAGGTAAGCTCGGGCAAGATCCCGACCCGCGAAGGGACTCTGGTGGCCGAACTGATCCCCACATCCAAAATCATCGGTCGTCTGCGGGATTGGTTTTCCACGGCCCGGTTGATTGGTTGGAAGTTCGAAGTGGAAGGCGATCGTTCTTCGGTCATCGAGCTGGCCAAGAGACAAATTTTAGAGTGCCGGACCGACGCCTGCGTCGCCAACGGCCCAGCCTACGGCGCGGGATTCGGAATCGTGCAGGCTCCCTATCGGCATGTCCACGTCAAGGACAGGACAGAGCTCTTCAAAGCATTGAACGATTTCTTAGGCAGTCCTTAACTTCAGATCTCCAAATGCCGTAGCTGGGCAAAACCAAGCTTGAGAGGCAGCCACCCAATCAGAAAGGACAGAAGGACGAAGGCAACGCTGGCGGCCGGCGCCCAATTGGCGTGCTCTTGCCAGCGTGTCGTACCGAGGCTCAGCAGGAGGATGGAGGCGAGGATGTAAAGGAAGCTCAAGACCAGACAAAGAGTTCCTCCAAATCCACTCACGATTTTGCTCGGATTGGCATCTTTGAAGTTCGGATACATGACCCCCAAACCAACCGCCAGGCCATTCAAAGCAAAGGTCATTACCCCCACGACAGCGCTGAAGAAGCCAATGCGGTGCCAGGGCATTTTGAGCAAGTAAGAAGAGAGGGTCATCAGGGTAAGAGTTACAATCAGCGAACCGAGACTGGCGAGCCAGTATTTGGCCAGGACGACGCGTTTCAGGCCCATGGGCGCCATGCCGATAATCCAGAGCCGCCTGCCTTCCAGGGAAAACTGCGGATAAACAAAACGCGTGGTCAAGGTGGCCAGGTTCAAAGAGCAGGCGCCCAGGTTGAGATACGAGACCAGGTTCACCCAAAAGGGGTTCTCGAGCTGGTTGCTGAAATGGCGCAGATTCAAAATGTAGGCGCCGAGCAAGCCGAAAAGCATCACTGACTGCCCCCACTGGGCGGTGTCGCGCCAGAAGGTGCGCACATCTTTCACGAGCAGAGCCCGGATGTCCGGCGCAATCCAGCGGCATAAACCCAGCAGTGATTCGATGGGACCGGCGGCGCAGGCCGCGGACGGTGTACGGGGGACTCCGGGCTCCAACCGAAGCCAACCAAGGCCTAGTCCGCTTGCGCGGCTGTGCACCGCGGAAGCCCCGTCATAAAACGGTTTGCCCAGCCGTGTGAAGGCGAGAAATCCGAAGAAACTCACGTTACTCAGGAGCACCAGGATAAAGAAGCCGGCGATATTGAGAACACCCTCGCCCCATTGGATGACGCTGGTGGAAAGCCAGTAGCTTGGGAGAAAGGGGAACTGGGTGAAGCGGGTCTTGACCAGCAGTTGGTCGAGCATGTTCAGGACGCGCGTTTCCAACACCTCCTCGTTGGCATCGGGCACTTTCCACCATGCCCTGGCGGTCAGGAGCAACAAGCTTGCAGCCAGCACGGCGATGATCCTGAAACTACGCCGATCCACATAGCGGGCCAACGAAATCGCCAGCCAACAACCCGCCACCCCGGGCAATACAATAAATAAGCCGATGAGCGCCAGGGTCACAGCGTAAAAATGCCAGGGCACGCCTCGCGTCAGCCCGAAGGCCGCCAGGAAAGGAGCGATCAGGAACAGAAAAGCCCAGGAGGCCAGCAACGTGGATTCGATGAACTTCCAACGAAAAATGGTTTCCCAGGGCAGAGGCTGTGACATGAGGAACGCAGCTTCGCGGTTGCGGAAGAAATTGGTGTAACTGATGACCAGGTTGCTCAGGAGCAGGAGCCCAAACAACAAGGCAAAAAGCAGGTAAAGCAAGCGCTCAGTCAACACGCTGCCCAACCCGGGAAATGCCGCGATGAACCTCAAGCCTTCGTAGAAGAGCCAGAATGACAGACTGAGATAGCCAAAGATGAAGACCAGGATGATGGTGGTCAGCAGCCGGGATTGCCGGCGCACGTCCTTGAGCCGGCGCCATGCCTGCACCGCATTCACGCGCACCAAGAGCATCAACGGACTCCGCAAAGGATCTGCGAGCGAAATCATTAAACTCGGTCCTTCAGCCTTTAGCCTTCAGCCTTCAGCCTTTCCCTCTCACCCTTCCTCCCCTGCGTCGTCGGAACGGCGCTGCCAACGCCGTTGTTGACGTTCAGGCAGGCTGGTATCCACTTTGACGTAGTAGGTGTCCTCGCCGAAGAGCTTGTCGGCGGCTTCCTGCAATTGCCGGGAAGGAGTTACGCTGAATCGCTCGTGGGTCTCCACAAACACGACTTCACCACCTGGCCGGACGAAACAGAGCAAAAGCGGGCACTTGCCACGATGCGCAGCCACCAGCTCGCTCACGGCGTCAATGCTCTGCGGCGTCAAATGTGCGGTGTGCAAGCGTAAATGAACCTGCTTGGTGAACCGGTTGGGCACGTCGTCCAGCGCCATGATCTCTTGCGGAAAGATCTTGGGGCGGTCTTCGCCAGTGTTAACCTCGCCGATGACGAAAATGGCTTTGCCCTGGACAAGCAACTCGCGGTTGTTGTCATAGTTTTCATTCATGCAGAGCACTTGCACTGCGCCCTCAAGATCCTCCAACGTGACCATTGAGTAGGGCTTGCCGTTCTTTTTGGAAACGCCGTTTTGCAACGAAGCGATCAGCCCCCCCAGGCGAGTCAGACTGCGATTCTGCATTTGAGCCAGGGTTTTGGTATTGGCCAGGGAGTATTTCTCCAGGATCGGCGCGTAAGGAGTCAACGGATGGCCGGTCACATAAAAGCCGAGCAATTCCTTTTCGTTGGCCAACAGTTCATGCTCGGGCCATTCCGGAAGGCCGTTCTCCGCCTCCGGTTCACTGGTGCTTCGATCTTCCAGCGAGCCAAACAGGGAACTTTGCCCTCGCTGGCGATCGGCAATGACGCTGGCCGCACGCCCTAATGTGCGGTCGATTTGAGCGAATAGAGTCGCCCGGGTCTTGCCCAGACAATCGCAGGCGCCGCATTTGATTAAGCCCTCCAGGACTTTGCGATTAATCGACCGGCTGTCCATTCGTTCACACAGATCTGCCAGGGAAGCGAAGCTACCGCCGTCCATACGCGCTTTCAGGATGGCCTGGACGGCAACTTCGCCGACGCCCTTGATGGCAGCCAGGCCGAACCGGATGGTCGCCGAATTGGGGCGAGCGGCTTGGGGCTGTGGCGCCAACGATTGCTTGGCGGGTCCGGCCGGGAGGCTTCCGTTGCCATTACCATTGGAGTGAGGAATCGGTTGGACCCCGGAGGTTGACGCGGGAGCAAAGTACACCTCGCTTTCGTTCACGTCGGGAGGCAGGACCTCAATATCCATTGCCCGGGCTTCGGCGATGTACTGGCTTAGCTTGTCGGTATCAGCCATGTCGTTGGTCATCATGGCACAGAAGAACTCGACCGGGTAGTTGGCCTTCAGGTAAGCGGTT
>Ga0210409_10001159_pt1 | contig 35963 bp, 37 predicted proteins | sample IncBWH17MmetaG_FD_161649 | JGI IMG/M metagenome (GOLD analysis project Ga0210409, IMG submission 161649) | Forest soil microbial communities from Barre Woods Harvard Forest LTER site, Petersham, Massachusetts, United States - Inc-BW-H-17-M | ecosystem: Environmental > Terrestrial > Soil >... | reverse complement strand
TCCGAGTCGTCGTCGCGGAGAGCTCTCCGGCGATCCGTGAATACCTCGCTGACACGCTTGAAGGCGAGGAGGCGATCGAGCTCATCGCGGCGTGCTCGGACGGCCTCGAGTTGGAGGCGGCGCTGGCAGCCGTGCTGCCCGATGTCCTCGTCACCGACGTCCGTGTGCCTCCGTCGCAGGGGGATGAGGGAATACGCATCGCCAGACGCCTGCGGGAGAGGGATCCAAGCATCGGCGTGGTCCTGCTCAGCCAGTACGCCGAGGCCGCATACGTCCTCTCCCTGCTGGAGTCCGGTTCCGCCCGCGCCTATCTGCTGACGGAGCACCTGGCCGAGAGGCGCGAGCTGATCAACGCCATCGAGAGGGTTGCAGAGGGCGGCATCGTCGTAGATCCCGAGATCGTCGAGTCGCTGATCGAGGCACGCGCGTGCGTTGCCAGATCGCCGCTCCCCAGGCTCGGGCGGGGCGAGCGGAAGCTCCTCGCAATGGTCGTCGAGGGCAGGGGCGACGCCGCGATAGCAAGCTCGCTCGGCATATCGGGGACCTTGGTCGGGATGCGCGTCAGGGCACTCTTCGAGAAGCTCGACCTCCACCCCTCAGGCGACGCGAGCCGGCGTTCGCACGATGCCCTGGCATACCTCGCCGAGGAAGGAGGCTAGATGCGAGGCTCAACGCCGGAGTGAGCCCGGACGCGCCTCTGCGGGAGCCTCGATCACCACGGTACGGGCGAGTCGATCCTGCAGGCAACGCCGGCGATCGTCCCAGAGCATGATGAGGAACCCGGCCAGCAGGGGGATCGCGGCCACGATCACCCAGCCGAATCGAACGAGAGCCCGGAGCGGTCTCAGGGAGCCTCGATCGCGACCGTCGACGACGCGGATGCGCATCACCCGGTCGCCGGGAGTCTGTCCGGTCGTGCTCCAGAAGAAGGTGAAGTAGCCGACCGTCCAGAGCAGCCACAGGGCACCCAGGACGGCCGCGACGACGATGTCCGCCTCTTCCGGCAGGTGCAGGATGGAGAGGCCGAGCCCAACCACGACGCCCACGATCGCAGCGGCGCCGTTGACGATCGCGGCGTCGAGGGCGAAGGCGAGCGCGCGGGTCACAAGCCCGGCATAGACGCGTTCGGCCTGGACTGCCGAGGGCACAACGGTCGCGACGTTCGGCGGCCCGTAACGGCCAAGCGTCTGCGCTGCCTGCGTCTGCGCCGTGCGCACATCGGGCGGAACGCCGCTCATGATCCGTGCGTGCTCGGGCGCAGCGCGGGCGGCGCAGCATCGTCGCCGCCGGGCGACACGGGGTCCTTGGGTGCGGCCTTTGGCCCGGCGTCGTCTTTGCGCCGTCGTCCGACGCGACGAGCAGTGCGCTCGACCCATGCGTCCGCGCCGCGCGAGCTCATCCGCACGCGATCGGTGACCGTGTCGACGAAGCTCGCGCTCTGGCTGGTGATCGCTTCGGTGACCGAGGGGCTGCGCGCGATCTCGTCCACGAGGATCCACAGCTCCTCGCTTTCGAGCAGGCGCGTGACGGTCTCTTTCAGCAGAGGGCTTCCAAGCACCTGCGCCACCAGCCGCTCGCCGGCAGGGCTCAGGAGCAGCCGGTCAAGCAGACGTTCGATCGCCTGGCTTTCCAGCACGCGTGCGAGTCCATCGCGAGTGCTGTCGCTGTCGACCGCGTTGGTGACGATCTGCTCGAGCTCGGGGCCCTGGAGCACGCGTGTGACTATCTGCTCGGCGATCCCGTCTTCGAGCATACGTTGGGCCACGTGCTGGGCGACACCGGCGGTCTCGACACGTTCCAGAACGCGATCGATCGCGTCGCTGGCGAGGACGGCGTCGAGCGCGTCGAGCGCGAGACGTCCGCCCGCCTCGGTCAGCGCGGCGCGTGTACGGCGCTCGAGCGCTAGCGCCACCTCGGCCATGACGACCGCCCCCCTCAGGGGCAGCGTCGCACCCCGTGCTCCGACGCTAACGAGCGAACCTACGAAGCTCATCGAAGCTCATGCTCCCACGGCGACCGAACGGCTCTTCGAGCCCGGCCCGCCTGGAGGGGTGCGGAAGGAATCATTCGCAGCTGATCGGTCCGAGCGTCTGCCGGTAGGAAGCGCCGAGCTGGCTCAGCGCCGATTTGAACTGGGTCAGGGCCGTGCTCGGAGTTACGTTGGAGCTCAGGCTCGACGCAATCGAGTTGACCTGCGTCACGAACGCGCGCGTGGCCGCTTCCACCTGCTGCTTGCGAGCGGGTTCCAGCTTGCTCTGAGCCGCTTTGATCTGGGTGACGTCCTTGCCGATTGCTTCGAAGCTGGCCTTGGCGGTTGCCGCGGAGCTCGAGCTGAGCACCAGCCCCTGCAGGGTGTTGACCTGCTTGGCGATGTCGTTGCGCGCACTGCAGACCTGCTTCTTGGCCTTGGCCTCGGCCGATTCACCGCAGCCCGTCAGCGCGAGTCCGCCGATCATCGAGGCGAGGACGACCGCCGTGGAGAAGTGACAGGTGGCGATGGCTCGGCGTGTCATTCCGATGGTCCGGATCAGCGGGTTAATCCTCGCACGGTTTCGGTCCATTCGCAGCGTCCCGGTTTGGTTGCACGGCAGCACCGTCAGCTCGTCAGTCCTACGATGCCGTTGCGCAGGAGAGCCGCGGCGAGTAGCACGAGGATCACCGCGGCCACGTTGCGCGCGTTGCGTTCGAGCCAGCCGCGCACGTTCGCCAGCACTTCCAACGCACGGTCGTGGGCCACTAGCAGCATGACGAGGGCGAGTGCAAGCGGGAGCACCGAGACGAGCGCGAAGATGAGCCAAAGGACGATGAATTCACCGGCGCTCGGGTTCAGCTGCGAGACGTCCTTGAGCGCGATCGGGATGAAGCCTCCCGGGTTGGCGAGCGCTGCGCCCGCGCCGATGACCGCGATCACCGGAGAGGATGCGACCCTGCTCATGCGGTCGACCATGCTGGCCGTTCTCCGCGGGTCGACCGGCTTCCGTAACGCTCGCGCGACGTAGAGGAGGAGGAGAGCTCCGAACGCGACGTCGAGGACTGAGACCCACGTCTTCGGGGTCGAGGAGCGGGGAGAAGCGGCGGCGTTGCCGAGCACGAAGGCCGCCACGACGCCGATGATCATCGTCGCGGTGAAGGCGCCGAGAAAGAACCAGAATCCCGTGCGCAGCGGCCGATCGCCGAGGACGAGGGCGAAAACGGAGAAGGCCAGAGTGGTCGGCGAGATCATCGCGGCGAGCGCGACCAGCCCGAACTCAACATCTGTCGAGGTCATCGCTCGCGCAACCTATGCCCCCGCTCTGGTGCGTCGGCCATCTGCCTCCCTCCCACCGGCTCATCGACCGGTGGCACCTTAGCCGGCCGAGATCGCTGCAGCGTCACCCGGATCGGGTGAACGCACCTCAGGCGTCACTAACCCTGCTCGACGACGTTCTCGACCCCCGGTGTCAGGTGCCCGGCCTGTACGTCGGCGCTCGGTTCACCGACTTCTGCGCCTGGGCTCGCGGGAGGTGACACGATCGCTGGGCGTCTGGTGAGCACAAGGGTCGTCAGGTACGCGACGACGACACCCACGATGACGAGCGGCTCGGGGCCTGAACCGGCCTTCACCGCGAGCAGCGAAGCGAGCACGATCGCCGACAGCGGCAGTCGTAGGATCGAGGCGACGGCGGCACCGATGCCCACCGGAACGGCTGCGGCGATCGGGAAGTCGGGCAGGTGCGAGGCCATCAGGCCGGCAGCGGCACCGAGGAACAGTGCCGGGAACGTGGGACCGCCGCGAAAGCTTCCGAGCGAGATCGCGTAAGCGATCCCCTTGAAGACCAGCAGGAGGGCCAGCGCCGACAGCGACCAGGTGCCCGCCTTCGAGATCAGGCCCGGCAGTTGGTCCTGACCGGAGAACAGAACCTCTTCCACGCCCTTGTTGCTCGCTTCCGAGAACGCTATGGCCAGGCCGGCCACGGCGACGCCCGCCAGCGGTAACGCGATGAACAGCCGCGGCTTGACGATCGCATTGGTCGTGAGTCCCCCGCGCATGATCAGGCGGGCGACGAGCGCCACTGCAAGCGAGAGCGCGATCGTCCATGCGAACTGACCGATGTCGGGGCGGGCGAGGTTCTCGAGTGGCAGCGGTCCGAGTGAGTACGCGCTCGTGCTCAGTCCTGTGAAGGACCCCATGCCAATCGAGACGAGCGATCCGATCCCGGCGGCGAGGAGGCCCGGCAGCAGCACCAGCGGGAGCTTTGCCCCGCCCAGGCCGGTGGCCTCGATCAAGATGACCGCCGCGATGATCGGCGAGTTGAAGATCAGCGACAGGGCGGCGAAGGCTCCCGCCGACGCGATCACCACGACCGCCTGGTCTGGCACGGGACGGCGTGCCAGCCCGATGGCGGCGACCGCCAGGCCGGCGCCCAGCGCGATCAAGGGTGCCTCGGGGCCGATCACCGCGCCCAGGCCGATCGAGGCCAGGCCGGCCAGCACGACCCCGGGCAGCGTGATCGGCCTGGTCGGCCCTCCGCCGACACTGAGACCCTCGGCGGGCAGGTGGCCTCCCTCGCCGGGGAGGCGCACGATGGCGAACGCGACAATCGCGCCTGCGATCGCCAGAACGGGGAGCGACCACCAAAGTGGCGCGCCATGGCTGTAGCCGAGCGCGCTCGGGAGATGGTGGAACGCCTCCTGCTGGGTCTGGTACACCAGCTCGAGGAAGGACCACGCGGCCAGCGACACGACGACGCCGACGACCGCGGCGACAACGAGCAGGACGAGGTAGGCCCTGCTCAACAGCATGGACGTCGGGTCCGCGGTTTGGCCGCCGGCCTCGGGCGTGCTCGTCACGGGGACGCTCGACCCATGCTGCGCGCGGCCCGCGGGAGCTCGCCCTCGATCAGCGCACTCTGGCGCTCGCCGAAGCGCGCGCCGATCCACTTGATGAGCACCCCCAAGCGCCGGCCGGGAGCGCCGCCGAGATAGTAGAGGTGAACGCTCAGGTACATCAGGAAGGCCGGCCGGCCGGCCAGCTCGACGCCCCGCACCTCGCAGACGGCCTTGCCGCGGCCGACGACCGCCAGCGCGCCCTTGTCGAGGTAGCGGAACGGCGTCGATGCTCCCGGCTGCCCGGCGCGAATCGACTTGCATACGTGCCGAGCCTGCTGGATCGCGACCGTCGCCAAGCCGGGAAGCGGCCTGCCGCCGGGACCTTCGACACAGGCGATATCGCCGATCACCGAGATCTCCTGGTAGCCGGGGACCGAGAGGTCGGCGCCCACCTTGATCCGCCCGCCGCGGTCGGTCTCCGCTCCGGTCGCCTGTGCGACGGTGTCAGTGAAGGCGACCGCGCTGACCCCGGCGGCCCAGATCACGGTCCGTGCGTCGATTCGCTCGCTCGCCCCGCCGACGTCGATCGTGACCCCCCGCTCGTCGATCGCGGTCGCGCGAGCTCCCCCGCGTACGGCCACGCCCAGCTCGTCAAGGTAGCGGGCGACCTTGCCCGAGAGCTTCTCGCTGAACGCCGCCACGAGGCGATCGCCGGCGTCGAGCAATACCACCCGCGCCCGGTGCGGCTCGATTCTGCGGTAGTCGCGCTTCAGCGTTTTGGCGGTGATCGCCAGTTGGCCCGCGACCTCCACGCCGGTCGGTCCGCCACCCACGATGACGAACGTCGTCAGCTCCTGACGAGCCGTCGCGTCATCGGTGCGCTCGGCCTCCTCGAACGCGCCGAAGAAGCGCTCGCGCAGCGCCACGGCGTCGGAGAGGGTCTTCACGCCGCAAGTGACATCTGCCCACTCGTCGCGGCCGAAGTAGGACGTCTGCGCGCCGCAGGCGACGATCAGGCTGTCGTAGTCGAGGTGCTCGCCCGTGTCCAGCACGACCTGCCTTCGCTCGGCATCGAGCTCCATCGCCTCGCCCATCAGCACGGTGACGTTCGGGGCGCGTTTGACGGACGGGCGGATCGGGGAGGCACAGTCGCTGCTCGAGAGGCCGCCGAACGCCGCCTGGTAGAGCAGCGGCTGGAACAGGTGATGGTTCATGCGGTCGACGAGCGTCACGTCGACGTGGGCGCGCCGCAGCTTCCGGGCCGCGGCGAGGCCACCGAACCCCCCGCCAACGATCACGACCCGCCGGCGGCGCCCGGCATTCGCCTCAAAGGGCACGGGCTGCCTCGCGAGTCGTCCGATTCGGGCCGATCCGCTCGAGCAGCGGGATCCGCTTGCCGGACGGAGCCAGGCGACGCGCGAGCGTGCCGCCGCCCGCGCCGCTGCCGGTCACGATCACGTCGTAGCAGCTCGTCTCAGATCTCCCTGCTGAACTCCTTGAGGATGATCCGCCCCGCCGCCTCGATCAGGGCGAGGTGCGAGAACGCCTGGGGGAAGTTGCCGAGGTGGCGCCCGGTGCTCGTGTCGTACTCCTCGGCGTAGAGGCCGAGCGGCGAGGCCACGCGGAGCAGCCTTTCCATCAGGTCACGCGCCCGCTGTTCCTCGCCGACGATGGCCAGCGCCGAGACCAGCCAGAAGGAGCAGATCAGGAAACTCCCCTCCTTGCCGGACAGGCCGTCGTCGGTCTCGTCGGTGCGGTAGCGCAGGACGTAGCCGTCCTCGGTCAGCTCGTCGGCGATCGCGAGCACGCTGCTGCGCAGCCGCTCGTCGTCGGCAGGCAAGAACCCGAACAGCGCGGCGAGGAGGTTCGACGCGTCAAGCGCGTCGGTAGCGTAGTGCTGGCGCAGAACGCCCCGGTCGCTGAGCCCGTTGGCGAGGACGTCCTCCATGATCTCCTCGGCGGTCGCCCGCCACTCGGCCTCGTGATCTGGGTCGCCGCGGATGCCGGCGAGCTGCGCCGCGCGGTCCATCGCCACCCAGCACATGACCTTCGAGGACACGTAGTGCTGGGGCTCGCCGCGCGCCTCCCAGATGCCCTGGTCGGGTGTCCGCCAGGTCTTGATCGCACACTCGGCTTGGGCCTGCACGATCGGCCACAGGCGCCGCGGGAGCCGTTTGCTGCGTCGCGTGTGAAGCAGAACCGAGTCCAGGGCCGCGCCGTAGACGTCGTTCTGGCGCTGGTCGAACGCACCGTTGCCGATCCGCACGGGGCTCGCCCCGGCGTATCCCGAGAGATCGTCGCGCGTCGACTCGGTCAGGTCGCGCCGCCCGTCGATCCCGTACATGATCTGCAGCGCTCCATCGGTGTTGCACTCGAGGTCGGCGACGAACTGGATGAACTCCTCCGCCTCCCAATCGAGGTTCAGGTAGTGGAGCGCCTGCAGCGTGAACGTCGAGTCGCGCAGCCAGGTGAAGCGGTAGTCCCAGTTGCGCTCGCCGCCGGGCGTCTCGGGCAGAGAGGTCGTCAGAGCCGCGACCGTGGCGCCGGTCGGCATGTAGGTGAGGCCCTTGATCGCCAGCGCCGAGCGCTGGATCGGGTCGCGCCAGCGGTGGTCCGGGATGCGGGCCCGCTTCATCCAGCCGCGCCAGTAGCTGACGGTCGCGGCGATCTGGGCGTTCGCCTCGTCGATGTCGGCCGGTACATCCAGATCCTCAGACCAGGACAGCGCGCAGTACACCTGGTCGCCCTGTCTGAGGACGTGGCGCGCGCGGACACGTTCACCCTCGAGCCCCAACGTCATGTCCGTCTGCAACCTGATCGTCAGCTCGACGGCGCTCGCGTCCGCGCGGTGGCCGTCGTCGGCGACCGACCACTCGGCTGGTGCGCGCCCATAGTCGAAGACCGGTTCACACGTCTGCTCGATCTCGACGTCCCCCTCGAGGCAGATGGCGACGCGAACGAGCATGTGATCCGCGTCCTCGTCGGTGGCCGGACGCGTATGTGGCGTGACGCGATCGACCCCGCGGGTCGGCCCCATCGTGAGAGCGTCGCGCACGAGCATCCACCCGGTTGGCGTCTTCCACGTCGTCGCGAGGACGTTGGTTCCCGGCTCGTAGATGCGACTGGTGGGATGGTTGATCCCGAACGGTCCGAAGCGGAAGGTGCCCGCTGCCCGGTCGAGGAGCGTGCCGAACACGCTCGCCGCGTCGAAGCGCGGCACGCACAGCCAGTCGATCGCCCCGTCTGGCGCAACCAGGGCGCCCGTGTGGCAGTTCGACAGGAAGGCGTAGTCCGCGATCGGCGGGAACGGCGAGGGCGCTGCCGCGCTCTGCAGCTCGGCACGCCGCGGGGCCTGCGCCTTCTTGGGCTTCTTTTGCTTGACCGTGCTCATCTCGCGACCACCCTCCTCGTTGACGTGCTTCTCAGGGCTCCAGCCACGGCCCGTGCCACCTGCGATCGTCGTGCTCATCCGGTGTCGCCTTCGCTCGAGGCGGTGCGCTTGGTTGGGCGCATTCTCCGGCCGCGGTCCAGCAGCGCGCATCACCCGATGCGGGTGAATCGCCGGTCGGACGCTCGCGCCGGAGGGTGGCGGCCTCCTACGCGGGAGGGCCCGGGAGGCCGAGCAGCTGCACAACAGAGAAGACGAGGATCAGGCTGCCAACTGCCACCAGGCCGTATCGCGCCTGGCGCAGCGCGAAGTGGCTGCTGATGCCGACCAGGAACAGGACCGTTGCGAGGAACACGGTGCCGCGCACGTACTTGTCGGCAGTCGCGCCGGCTTCGGTGCCTCTTGCGAACTGTGCGTCGGCCTGGGCGTCGTAGACGGCCGAGTACGTTTCCTGCGGAATCACATATTGCGGCATGTAGGAGGGGCCCGGCGGCGCAGCCGGGTTGTGGGCTGGATCGGTCGCCAGCCATGCGTTGAACGCCGGACGGTAGCCGGGACGCAGACGTCTTTCGGCCAGCCGCTCGGCTGTCCGGTTGCCCGCGACGAACCCCGCGAACCAGGCGTTGAACGACACCGAGTCGAGCGTGCGAATCTGTATCGCTTCGAGATCGGCTCGGTTCGCCTTCGTGCGCAGTGCGGAGGCCTTGGCAAGGCTCACCGACGACTCGGTGCTCCACTTTGCCGCGGCGTAGCCCGAGTAGGCGGCGAGCACGGCCACGAGCGACAGCAGCAGAGCCTCGCCGATCGAGAGCAGGCGATCGTGACGATCCACGGCGGCGTGAGGTGCGTGCCTGCTGTGCTCGCCGATCTCCTTCCCCACCTCGGTTGCCGACAGGCCCTCGGCCACGCGTCAGCTCCGTCGCCGCGCGGCGGCAGGCCCAGCCGGGTCCTGCCTCGCCGCGCCGCCTGTGCTCCCCGGTATCTCCCGCCGTCCCGGCGCTCCTCTCACGCCGCCGCCTCGGCGGCATCGAGCGCGTCGAGCAGGTCCTGCGCAGGGATGCGCTCGCTCGCCACGAGCCTGCCGCCATTACGGCGGACGGCGGCGACGAACGGAGCCGCCCAGCGATTCTCGTAGACGATCATCACGGCCGCCGACCCCGGCTCGATCGCGTCTGCGGCGGTCGCCAGATCCTCGTCGCCGAGCAGGCCGGAGGAGGCGCCGGCGAAGGCGGCGAAGTCACCCACGCTGTCCTCGTCGAGATCGGTCGCGTCGAATCCGGAGAACGTCCCGTCCGCATCCTTCATCACGAACATCACGTCGAGCACGCGGATGGTTCCGCCGCGGATCAGGTCCATGAAGAGCGGCACGGCTTCGCCCGTCATTGGCGCATCCGCGGGATATGCGATCACCACGATGTCGATCGGGCCCAGCTCGTCTTCGTTCGCTTGCATCGTTACCTCCGTTCTCCTCAGGCGGCCACCGAGGCCGCCCGCCGTCTGGGCTGTTCAGGCACGACTCCTCATGCAACTTGGCGTCCTAAGCGGTCGCCCCGGCAGGCTCCTTCGCCTGGAGCGCCTCCTGCAACTTCGCCGTGTCCTCATCGGACAGCGATGTCTTGATGACGGTGCCCCCGTACTGGTCGAGAGCGGCGATCGCCTTGTCCGGCGTCGCCTTCTCGATGATCAGGAACAACGCGGACGTCCCGGGCTGGACGTAGTCGCGAACCTGCTGCTGGAAGGTCTGGTCGATAGCGTTTTTTCCGAGGTGCCCGAAGAGCGCTCCGAAGCCCGCGCCGATCGCCCAGCCGGCGAATGGTATGAAGAACAGCAAGCCGAACAGCAGGCCCCAGAACCCACCCCAGACTGCGCCGCCGGCGGTCGAGGAGGCCCCGTGCGTCGTTGTCACGTGATATTTGCCGCGAGCATCGCGCGAGATCGCTGCCACCTGGTCGGCCTGGATCACCAGATCCGATTCGAGGCTTTCAACGGTCTGTCGCGCTCTTTCGGCGGTCGTCTCATCGGGATAGCCGATCGCAACGAGCGTCGCCATGCGGACTCCTTTCTCGAGGTTCCCGGCGAGGCTCTGATCGCGATGCGCGGTAAAGCTCGATCTCGCCGCTGGTACCGATCAAGCGTCGCGGTGGCGGACGCGACGGTCATCACCCGGATGGGATGAATTTCGAGGCGGCTCTTCCGGGGCGTGCCGCCCGGGCCTCACGCGAGTATGCGGGCCTTCTCTGATTCGAACTCGGCATCGGTCAGTACGCCCTGTTCCTTTAGGGCGGCCAGATCCTTGAGCTGCTGCACACGGTCCTGTCCGGCCGCCGGCTGCTGCGGAGGCGGTTCGTTCTGCTGTTCCTGGGCCGCCCACTTATTGGCCTGTCGTCGGCTCACGCGGTTGGAGACCGAGGTTGCGGTGCCCGCGATGACAGCCGTGCGCGCCACGCCTCGAAGTAGCCCTGGCATCTGCTGATCCTTTCGCTCGGCTTGCGTTGTGTTCGAAGCCGATCACGACGACGGATATCGCGCATCACCCGCAGCGGATGAAATCCTCCTCGGAGATCGGGTGGCAGGAGCCCCAGTGCTCTCACATCGACGTTTCGTCACCGGGGACGAGGATCCTCACCTCCGTGCCGGGCGACGCGCGTGCCGTCTCGCGCGCGAACTCGCGTGCCGGGTCCGCAAGCCTCGCGCGGTGGCGGCGACCGAGGCCCAGCGGGAGCAGTGTTCCCCAATGAATAGGTATGGCGACGCGGGGCTTCAGCAGCTGCGTCGCCCGCGCGGCGTCACGGGCATTCATGTGGCCGGCGCCGAGCTTCGGACCCCAGCCGGCGACCGGCAGCAACGCCACGTCGATCTCCGGTGAGAGCCCCGACATGGCCTCGAAGAGCTCGGTGTCTCCTGCGAAGTACACCGTGCGACTCGCGTGCAGGAGATAGCCGACGCTCTGCGCCGCCGGCCCTCCTGGGTGACGGCGGTCGTCATGATGCGCCCTCACCGCGGCGACGCGCACGGGGCCGATCTGGAGGGTCTGGCCGACGCTCAACTCGCTCACGCCGGTGAACCCCCGGCGGCGGAGCCAGCGACCCGCTCCCTGCGGGACCACGACCGGCAGGGAGCGGCCGAGCAGGCGCAGCGAGGCCGGATCGAGGTGATCGTGGTGAAGATGGGAGATCAGGACGGCATCGGCATGGCGGGCGATCTCGAGAGCCGCCGGTGGGACTTGGCGGCGGAGGTGGGCGACGCGGTGGCGCAGGAGCGGATCGGTGAGGAGAGCCACCCCGTCGAGCTCGATCAATACCGTCGAGTGACCAAGGAAGACGATACGGTCCCGTGACGTGCCTGCGTCGTGGACCATCGAGGGGACGCTAGCAACCGCGGATGAGCGCGATGAGCGGCCGTAGCCACCCGCTGGGCACCGGTTCCCGCCGGCTGTTGGGGTTGCTCGTGCGCTGGCTGGTGCTCGTCGCTCTCGAGGCGCTGCTGCTGGTTGGCTTGAGCGACGTTCTCTCGGGAGTCGAAGCCCTGTCGTTCGCAAATGCGTTGCTGGTCGCCCTCGCGCTCGCGGTGATCAATGCCGTGCTGTGGCCCGTGCTGACACGCCTGGCGCTCCCGCTCACGATCCTCACCGTCGGGTTCGGCTCGCTCGTGCTGAACGCGGGTGGCGTCGCGCTCGCGTTCTACGTGGTGGACGGCAAGGCTCCTTCGCTTGGAGCGGATCTCGTGATGGCGTTCGCGCTGGCGCTGGTCTCCACGCTCGCGGTCTCGCTGCTCGACGTCGACGGAGATGCACGCCATCTGCGGGTGGTTCGCAGACGGGTGCGGCGCGCCCGGGGGCGCAACCGGACCGATGTTCCGGGTGTGATCCTGTTCGAGATCGACGGGCTCGGCGAGGGCGTCCTGCGCGACGCCGTCGAGCACGGTCATGTACCGACGATCGCCCGCTGGCTCGCGCAGGGCAGCCACAAGCTCATTGGATGGGAGTGTGATCTCTCGAGCCAGACGGGAGCCAGCCAGGCCGGGCTGCTGCTCGGAAGCAACTGGGACATGCCGGCCTTTCGCTGGTACGAGAAGGAGTCCGGCCGCACAATGGTCTCCAACCACCCCGCCGACGCGGCGGAGATCGAGCGACGGCGCTCCACCGGCGAGGGATTGCTCGCGCACGGGGGCACGAGCAGAGGCAACATGTTCTCGGGGGATGCGCCTCGCTGTACCGCCACGATGAGCATGATCCGTGACCGCGGCCGGTCGCAGGCGGCGGACTTCTTCGCATACTTCTCCGACCCGTACGGGTTCATGCGCACGATCTGGATGTCCCTGGCGGACATCGCGCGCGAGCGGTGGGCGGCCCGCCGCCAGCGCCGCCGGGGCGAGCAGCATGTCGACCGTGGAGGCCTGTATCCGTTGGTCCGTGCCGCGATCACGGTCGTCATGCGCGACCTGAACACTGCGGTTCTGATGGCCGACATCGTCGAGGGAGTACCGGTCAGCTACGCGACGTTCGTCGGCTACGACGAGGTGGCCCACCACTCCGGCATCCGGCAGCCCGACGCTCTGGCGGTGCTGCGACAGCACGATCACCAACTAGCCCGGCTCGAGCGAGCCACGGCCCAGGCGCCGCGGCCGTATCACCTCGTCGTGCTCTCCGATCACGGCCAGACCCAGGGGGCGCCGTTCCGTCAGCGATACGGCGAAACACTCGAGGAGGTCGTTCGCGGAGCGCTCGAGAACGGCGATGTGCACGCTCCGGCGGCCGTCGACGAGGCCTGGGGAGACGTCGGCGCCGCGCTCGCCGACGCTCGTCAGGAGCCTGGCATCGGCGGGCGCGCCCTCGCGCGTGCGACGCGAAGCAGGTCGATGGAGGGCACCGTGGCACTGGGGCCCAATCGGGAGGCGCTGGCCGAGCGCCGAGACGGCAGAGAGGCAGATCGCGAGACGGTGGTGCTCGTCTCGGGGAACCTTGGCCTCGTCTACCTGCAGCTGAGCGATGAGCGGCTCGCGCTCGAGAGAATCCTCGAAGCCCACCCGCGGCTGATCGCGACGCTGAGCGCTCATCCCGGGGTCGGCTTCGTGATGGTGCGATCGGACGAGCACGGACCGCTGGTCATCGGGTCCGGCGGTCGGCGGCGACTGCTCGATGACGATGTCGAGGGTGACGATCCACTTGCGTCCTTCGACGCGACCGCGGCCGACCACCTGCGCCGGCACGACCGCTTCCCCCACTGCCCCGACATCCTCGTGAACAGCATCTATGACCCCGCAACGCGCGAGGTCGCCCCCTTCGAGGAGTTCATGGGCTCGCACGGTGGTCTCGGAGGCCCGCAGACCAAGCCCTTCGCCGTCATCCCGTCCGCGTGGGCCGAACCGCCGGCGCCTGTGGTCGGGGTCGAGTCGATGCACCGCGTGCTGGCCGGATGGCTCGCCGGGTCAGACGAAACCCCCAGCATGGCCGAGACCCGATCGGAAGGCCGGTAGTCCAGAGCGGGCCGCGCGGGAATGCGTTGCCCGTACAGGCTCGCACCTGCCTTTCACATCACCCGATCCGGGTGAAATCGACCCTCGCCTGATGGCCGATCCCATTGCGAGGTGTATGGTCGAGGCATGGCGAGCGCAGTTCAGGTTGCCACCCCCGCCGCGACGGCGCCTCTTCACCTGACCGTCGCCGAGCGTGCCGCCCGCGGCAAGGCCGCGCGGGCAGAGGTTCCGCGATCGAGCCATGGAGAATTCCGCCCGCCGGCGCGCCGGACCGACCCGATCAAACTGCTCGAGGGTCAGGCGAAGACGCGCGTGCCGGAGCTCGTCCCGATCCGCTACGGACGCATGCTCGTCTCGCCATTCACCTTCTACCGCGGCGCTGCGCTGATCATGGCCAGCGACCTTGCTCGCACGCCGCGCTCGGGGTTCGCCGTTCAGTGCTGCGGCGACGCCCACCTGTCGAACTTCGGCGTTTTCGCCTCACCCGAGCGCCGGCTCGTCTTCGATCTGAACGACTTCGACGAGACCCTCCCCGGCCCATGGGAGTGGGATGTCAAGCGGCTCGCGGCGAGCATGATGATCGGTGCGCAGGACAACGGCTTTCCGGTGAAGGATCAGGACCAGATCGTCCTCGACACGGTCGAGGGCTATCGCACGGCGATGACCGGCTTCGCGGGGATCAAGAACCTCGATGTCTGGTACGCGCGCGCAGACGTCGAGACGCTGCTCGCGGAATTCGGATCTCAGATGACGACGAAGATGGTCAAGCGAACGGGAAAGGCTCTGGCGAAGGCGCGCACGCGCGACAGCATGTCAGCGTTCTCGAAGCTTGCCCGGGTGATCGATGGCGAGCCCAGGATCGTCGCCGATCCGCCCCTGATCGTTCCACTCGACGATCTCGCCACGGGCGCGGAGCGCCATGAGATCCTGGGCTGGCTGCAGGAGCTGCTGCACTCCTACCGCTCGACGCTCGAGTTCGACCGCCGGCATCTGCTCGAGGAGTTCCGTCTCGCCGATTTTGCTCGCAAGGTCGTCGGAGTTGGCAGCGTCGGCACGCGCGCGTGGATCGCCTTGATGCTCGGCCGCGACGACCAGGATCCACTGTTCCTGCAGATGAAGGAGGCCGAGGCATCCGTGCTCGAGAAGTTCGTGGCGCGCAGTCAATTCGAGAACCACGGCGAGCGCGTGGTCGTCGGCCAGCGGCTGATGCAGGCCGCGAGCGACATCTTCCTCGGCTGGGTGCGCGTTCCAGCCGGCCTCGACGGCAAGCAGCGCGACTTCTATGGGCGCCAACTACGTGACTGGAAGGGTTCGGCCGAAGTCGAGCAGATGGTGCCCAGGGGGATGTCGAGCTACGGACGGCTGTGTGGATGGACGCTCGCTCGCGCTCACGCCCGCAGCGGCGACCCCGTGGCGATCGCCGCCTATCTCGGCAAAGGGCCGACCTTCGACCGGGCGATCGTCGAGTTCTCCCACGCCTACGCCGAGCAGAACGAACGTGATTACAAGGCGCTCCAGCAGGCGGTTGAGTCGGGACGGATCACCGCCGAGACGGGCCTCTGACCGGGGCGCCTGTGACGGCTGCGTCGAGTCTCGACGCAGCCGTCGTGACTCGGGCTGTTGAGCGTCAGGCTTCGAGCCTCCTCCGCGGCGCCGTCACCCGTTTCGGGTGATCCGAACACAGGCGTTCGGGTCTAGCATCAGCGCCCCAAGCCACGGCTCCCTGTCGCCCGGCCGAGGGTGTGCTCGTTGGCGTCACGTCAGGATTACTAGGGGGTAGACCTTGCTCGCAGTAACCGATTATCCGCTTCTCGAAGTCTTCTGGACGATGCTCATATTCTTCGCGTTCTTCGTCTGGATCTGGCTGCTCATCACCGTGTTCAGCGACGTGTTCCGTCGCAATGACATCTCCGGTTGGGTGAAGGTGGCCTGGATCATCTTCATCATCGTCCTTCCGTATCTGGGCGTCTTCGTGTACCTGATCGCACAACACGATGGAATGACAGAACGCGGGATCGAACAGCAGGAAGCCGCCAAGGCGCAGATGGACACCTACGTGAGGTCGGTCGCAAGCGAAAGCGATCCCGCGGAGCAGATCGCGAAAGCGAAGACTCTCCTCGACGCGGGAACGATCACGCAGAGCGAGTTCGAGCAGATCAAGAGCAAGGCGCTCGCCACGGCCTAGGGCGAGGCCATGAGCGAGCCAGCCCAGACGGCGGCTTCGAGCTGACGATGCCCGTCGCCCACGTGACCGAGAAGCGCGGGCGGGCCGATGGAGTCGATTGGCGCCTGCGGCTCGCCGCTCTTGTGGCGCTGATGGCGCCGGTCGCGATGGCCGTCGTGGCGGCGGTGGCACTCGTGGGCAACGTGGCGATCGCGGCGCTGGCTGTGGCCCTGACGGTGGCCGTCACCGCCGCGATCTGGGTCGCTCTGACCAGACGCGGCGCCTGGCGCATCCTCGGCGCGACACTCTCGCTGCTCGGCACGGCGGGGCTCGTCGTGGTGCTCGCAACTCACTGGCAGGGTGTGGTCGTGCTCGTCATCCTGCTCTCCCTGATAGCCCTGTTCGGGGTGGCAGCGCGGTACGTGCTCGGAAGGACGGGCGAGGCTCAGCCTGAGGGGAGCCGGTCGACCTCGCGCGCCGCTCCTCGAGCCGGCACTGCCGCCCTGATCATCAACCTGAAGTCCGGTGGAGGCAAGGCGGAGCGCTTTGAACTGGCATCCGAAGCTCGCCGTCGGGGAGTCCAGCCGATCGTGCTGCACCCGGGCGACGACCTTCTCCAGCTCGCGGAGACCGCGATGGACAACGGCGCCGAGGTCATCGGGATGGCCGGAGGTGACGGCTCGCAGGCGCTCGTCGCGACGGTGGCGGCTCGCCGTGGGATCCCGCACGTGTGCATCCCCGCGGGGACCAGGAATCACTTCGCGCTCGACCTCGGCCTTGACCGAGATGACGTGGTTGGCGCGCTCGATGCGTTCACGGACGGCGTCGAGCGGCGCATCGATCTCGCGCGCGTGAACGATCGGGTGTTCGTGAACAACGCGTCGCTCGGCGTCTATGCGAAGGTCGTCCAGTCCGACGCCTACCGCGACGCGAAGCTCCAGACGTGGACCGAGATGCTTCCCAGCATGCTCGGACCGGGGGCCGAGCCGATCGATCTCGAGTTCACGACCCCGGACGGCTCGACTTGCAGCGATGCGCCGCTCGTGCTGGTCTCCAACAACCGGTACCAGCTCGCCCATCTGGCAGGCGCCGGCACACGCGCGCGAATCGACGAGGGGGTGCTTGGCATCGCGGTCGCTCGTATGCGCAGCGCCCAGGATGTCTCCAAGCTCGTGGCACTGGAGCTCGTGGGGCAGGCCGTACGTTTCGCCGGCCTGCTGTCCTGGTCGAGCCCGGAGTTCGAAGTACGCTCGGGTGGCCCCGTTGAGATCGGGCTCGACGGGGAGGCGCTCGTCATGCAACCCCCTCTGCATTTCGCCTCGATGCCCGGCGCCCTGCGGGTTCGGATACCTCAAGGCACAGGACTGGCTCCAGCCGCCCGCGCGGTCCCACTGACCGGGAGCAGCCTCCGCGCGCTGGGGCGGGTCGCTGCCGGCCGGTGAGACGCCCGCTGGTGCGCCTGCTGAGCGGGTTGGCCGCCTTCATCCTGATCGGCTGGGGTGCCGGAGCCTTGTGGACCTCGGTGGTGGGCTCCGACGATCTGGAAGCCGTGCGTCAGGTTGCTGAGAGCCGGTCCGCCGCGCTGACCGCCGCGATGCGTGTCGTGACGTGGGCCGGCAGCGCCTGGCTGCTCGTGCCGCTCGCGGTGGGCTGCTGCACGGTGCTCCTACGCCGGGGTCTGCTCCGCGAGGCCGCGGCCGTGGCGCTGAGCCTTGGCGGGGCAATGCTGATCTCGGCCGCCGTCAGGGCGCTGGTGTCCCGACCGCGCCCTCCGGTCGAGCACCTGCAAGCGGTGGCGAGTGCGAGCTTCCCCTCGGGCCACTCCACTCAGGCCAGCGCCTTCTGGCTCTCGCTGGTGCTCGCTGCGCGCGCGGCCAGGGCTCCTTCAGCCGTCACTCTCTCCGCCGCCGTGATTGGCGCTCTGCTCGTACCCTGTGTCGCCTTCTCGCGCGTCTACCTCGGCGTCCACTACCCAAGCGACGTGATCGCGGGCGTTCTGCTCGGCAGCGGCTGGGCGACGTTCGTGGCCGTTTGTACCGAGGATCGGAAGGTCAGCCTGCGGTCGAGGGCGCCGTCCTGATGGCCGGCCGGCTGCAGCGACTGGACGAGCGCATCGTCGGCATCTCGCTGCGAGCGCGCTCGCCGGCCCTGAACCACCGCATCGTGGCACTCACACGAGCGGCGAATTACTCCCGGCTCTGGCTCTCGATCGCGAGTCTCCTGGCGATCTTCGGAGGCGAGCGCGGGAGGCACGCGGCCTGCCGGGGAATCGCAGCGATTGCGATCGCCGCGGCGGTGGCGAACGGTCCGGCGAAGCTCCTCGTCCGCAGGCGCCGCCCGCTCGCGAGATCGAACCCGGCGCTCATCCGGATGCCCAGGTCCACCTCCTTTCCGTCGGGTCACAGCGCAGCGGCGTTCGCGTTCGCCACGGGGGCGGGCAGTGAGTGGCCGGCACTGGGAGGCGCACTGACGCCACTGGCCGCAGCGGTCGCCTACTCGCGGATATATACCGGCGTTCACTATCCGAGTGACGTCGCGGCCGGCATGCTGATCGGGATCGGATCCGGCATGCTCGTACGGCGCCGGTCATCCGTTCGCGTCCCGCCAGGGGAGGTCGGGCTCTGACGGGGTCGAGCCAAGGCGGTGTCGAACGCTGGGTGCCGGGCGTTCGCGCGCTGCGCAGCTATGACCGCGCATGGCTGCGGCCCGACCTGGTCGCCGGCGTCGTGCTCGCGGCGATCCTCGTCCCGCAGGGGATGGCCTACGCGCAGCTGGCCGGGCTGCCTGCCGTCACCGGCCTCTACACGACCGTCGCCTGCCTGGTCGGCTACGCCGCGTTCGGGCCATCACGCCTGCTCGTGCTTGGTCCGGACTCGTCGATCTCGCCGCTGATCCTCGCTGCCATCACGCCGCTGCTCGCCGGAGGAAGCGAGGCGACGGCGATCGCGCTCGCAGGGATGCTGGCCGTCTTCGTGGGTCTCACCGAGATCGGGCTCGGACTGGGCAAGCTCGGCTTCGTAGCCGACCTGCTCTCGAAGGAGGTCCAGGTCGGGTACATGAACGGGCTCGGGATAACGATCATCCTTGGACAGCTGCCGAAGCTGTTCGGCTTCTCGACGAGCGCAGACTCCTTTCTAAAGGAGGTGCGGGTGTTCTTCGAAGGCCTCGACGAGACCCACGCGGCGACGCTCGCAGTGGGGCTCGCAGTGCTCGCCCTTCTGCTCGTGCTTCCGCGCTTCAACGCACGCCTGCCGGCGATCCTGATCGGCGTGGTCGGCGCGACGGTGCTCTCGGCGCTCCTCGACCTGTCCCACCACGGCGTGGCGACCGTCGGTGCCCTTCCCCAGGGCGTCCCGACTCCGAAGCTTCCGTGGACCAACGCCGGCGACGTCGGTCCTCTGCTCATCGCGGCTCTGGGCATCACGCTCGTGTCGCTGACCGACACGATCGCCACGGCGACGAGCTTCGCGGCGCGGCGCGGCGAAGAGGTCGAGCCCGACCAGGAGATGATCGGGATGGGCGCAGCGAACGTCGCCGCCGGGCTTTTTCAGGGCTTCGCGGTCTCTACGAGCGGCTCGCGGACCGCGGTCGCAGAGCAGACGGGGGCCAAGACCCAGCTCACAGGTCTGGTGGGAGCGGTCCTGGTCGCCGTGCTTCTCCTGTTCCTGAACTCGCTGCTCGCCGATCTTCCAGAGACGGCGCTCGCCGCGGTGGTGATCGTTGCGGCGCTGTCGCTCATGGACCTGGGGATTCTGCAGCGCTATTTGCGCGTACGCAGGAGCGCTTTCGCGGTGTCCATCGTCGCAACAGCCGGCGTGATGCTGCTCGGGGTTCTGCAGGGGATCGTCGTCGCGGTCGCCTTGGCGATCCTCCTGTTCTTCCGGCGCAACTGGTGGCCCCACGGTGCGGTCCTCGGCCGGGTCGAGGAGCTTGGCGGATGGCACGACCTCAACGCCTATCCCGACGCCGAGCAGATCTCCGGCGTCGCCGTCTACCGCTGGGAGGCGCCGCTCTTCTTCGCCAACGCGGGTGCCTTCCGCCAGCAGATCCGCAAGCTCGTGCGCGACCGCCAGCCCGACTGGATCGTGCTGCAGTGCGAGGCGGTCACCGATGTCGACGTCACTGCCGCAGAGGTCCTCGGCCAGCTCGACAGGGAGCTGAACGCGGCTGGGATCCACCTCGCATTCGCGGAGCTCCGTGGCCGCCTGCAGGACCTGATCCTCCGCTACGGCCTGCTGGAGACTCTCGATCGGGACCACTTCTACCCCACTCTCGAGGCCGCGTTGAAGGAGATCGAGTCAGGCGAGGCGCCTACCCGCGGGCGGGCGTGAGTCGGGCTGGTCCTCTCACCATACGCACGAGCCGGGCGCGACCGACCGTTACGACCGCGCCGCGAACGCTCGACCTTTCACCCGATCCGGACGATGTAGCGCCAGGTAGGGACTGCGAGCCTCGGGGACGCGCGAGTCGAACTGGAGGAATCACATGGTCTCGACGCACGATCCTGCCGGTCGCACGAGGTCCCGTCGTCTGCTCATGCGACTGGGCGTGCTCAGCCTTTCTGTGCTCGCATTGGCAGGATGTGGCTCGGGAGGCTCAGCGAGCGGTGCGAGCCAGACGAACAGCGCGACCGCGACGAACAGCGCGAGCACCGGCGGTAAAGCTTCCACGGTGGGGAGCGCCGCGGCGCAGCCGTCCGGCAGTGGTGGCACCGCGACCGCCGCGACGCAGGCGAAGACCGAGACCGCCTCCACGCAGAGCCAGACGGCGAGCGCGTCGACGCAGACGAAGTCAACGCCCACGGCCTCGGCAGCGACTACTCCTTCCACGACCACCACCACGCCGGCCCCCACCAAGACGGTCACCCAGACGAAAACAGTCACCGCGCCCGCTCAGACGACGACCGTGACGACGCCCACGCAGACGAACACCGTCGTCAAAACCGAGAGCACGAGCACTCCGACGACGACGACCACCACCAGTACGAGCCACGCTCCGGCGGCGGTCGCCGCCGGCGCCGCAGCCGCCACGAACAATGCGTCGGAGCCATCGGAGTCGAGTGGCCTTCCCGGATGGGGGTGGGCACTGATCGGCGCCGCTGCCGCTGGCGCGCTCACATGGGCCGTGATCGCGATCCGCCGAAGGCGTAAGGAAACGCCCCCCGATTCGTCGCAAGCTCCTACGACGCCGCCCGACAGGCCGCCACCGCTCTGAGCACTCCTCATTTGGCGCCTTTCACCCCATATGGATGATGCGTGGCCCTGTGCCGGATGACAGATTGACTCGCGGATTCGGCGCACGCCGATGACGTTGGCGTCGATGACTTCCCTGCGGGCGGCGTTGCCGGCGCCGTCTTCTAAGGCAGCAGGAAGGTCACCGCGAACGACTCGTCAAGTCGAGGAGGACCTGATCTCAACCCAGCCCAATGTGATCGTGCTTGCGCCAGCAGCGAGTCCGCGCGACACGGCGGCTCGGGAGCGTCCAAGCGGAACCTGATCGCCGTGTCAGACCAGTTGACCCACAAGCGGCTGAGGCGATTGACGGACTTCATCGAGCCCTTTCGCGTGACGCCCGGCGAGGAGGTGCGTCTCGGCAGAGACTTCGACCCCGCGTTCAAGGCGGGGATCAAGAAGAAGAAGCAGGGAGTCGCGCTGCTGCGGGAGGGCGTGGAGCTCTTGGCCGAATACCAGGCGCGCCTGGCCGCGCAGGACACCTGGGGCGTGCTGATGACGCTGCAGGCCATGGACACGGCGGGCAAGGACGGCACCATCCGTCACGTGATGAGCGGCGTGAATCCGCAGGGCGTTGCCGTGCACAGCTTCAAGGTGCCGTCGGCAGAGGAGCTCGACCACGATTTCTTGTGGCGCTACTCAAGGCGCCTGCCCGCGCGCGGTGAGATCGGGATCTTCAACCGCTCGCACTACGAGGAGGTTCTCGTCGTTCGCGTGCATCAGGAGTACCTCGACCGCGAGAGACTGCCAGGTACAGCGAAGAGCGGGAAGGTCTGGAAGCGTCGCTATCGCGAGATCAATGACTGGGAGCGATATCTCAGCGACAACGGGTTCAAGCTCGTAAAGCTGTTCCTCAATCTCTCCAACGAGGAGCAGCGCCTGCGGCTGCTACGCCGCATCGACCTTCCCGACCACAACTGGAAGTTCTCCGAAGCCGACTTCCTCGAGCGAGGGTTGTGGCGCGAGTACCAGCACGCCATCTCGGAGATGCTGTCCCACACGAGCACGGACTGGGCGCCGTGGTGGGTGATCCCGGCCGACCGCAAGTGGTTTGCGCGCCTCGCCGCCGCTTCGGTGCTCGTACACGCGCTGATCGACATCGACCCGCATTACCCCAAGGTGAGCAGCGAGCAGCGCAATGCGCTGCTGAGCGTACGTGAGCGACTGGAAGCGGAAGCACCGCGACAGGACACGAGCGGGAACGGCCACCGGCCCGCCCCGGACGAGAACGAAGTCCCGGCTCTGCCGTCTGAGCCGGTGTAGAGAAAGGAGCAGACGAGGTGCTAGTGGGTTGCAGATACGGGTTCCCGCTTCGCAGGCCGGGCATCGCGCGCCGAGCCGCCAGGAGTGGTGCGCACATGTTCTCGATGCGCAGGCGTGCAGCCTGGCGCGCGGCCCCCGGGGGTGCGATCTTGACTGTCGCAGCTCGTCGTCGCGCCGTCTGGCGATCCGCGCGTCGGCATTGAGGGTCTCGGGGTGCGACAAGCGCACAGAGGAGGAGAGATGAGCGACAGACCGATTTTCATCTATGCGGCCGCCTACACCGACCGCTCAGCAGCCGAAGCCGACTACGACAACCTGCTCGACCTCCACTCGGCGAAGCTGGTGGGCACCTACGACGTCGCCTTGGTCACCAAGGACCACGACGGCAAGGTGCACGTGCACAAGCACGAGAAGCCGACACAGCACGGCGCGTGGGGTGGCATCGCCGCAGGTGCGCTCGTCGGCATCCTGTTCCCGCCGTCGGTGTTGGGCGCCGCAGCGCTCGGCGGAGTGCTCGGCGGCGTCGGCGGCCACTTCCGACGGGGTATGTCCCGCGGCGACGCACGCGAGCTCGGTCAGATGCTCGATGAGGGGGAGGCGGCGCTCGTTATCGTCGGGGAGTCTCGCCTGCAGGAGCAGCTCGACAAGGCGCTGACCAGGGCGGAAAGGTCGATCGAGAAGGAAGTTGATGCGGACAGGGATGAGTTCAAACGGGAGCTCCGGGAGGCCGAGAAGCAGGCCGCCACCACGTCCTAGCCCAATGCGAGGGATCACGATTCACTGCGGACGATTTGCGGCGCTCACCGCCATGGCCGTGATAGGAGCGGCGCTTCTCGCCGGCTGCGGAAGCAGCAGCAAGCCCGCCTACTGCACCCAAGTCACGAATCTCGAGAACTCCGTCAAGACGCTCGAACAGGTCGAAGTGAGCCCCTCGAACCTCACCACCATCGCCTCCGATGTGAAGAAGGTCGGCACCAGCACGGCCGAACTCGCCTCGGCGGTGAAAACCGAATTCGCGCCACAGATCGGCTCCGTGAAGAGCTCCGTGGCGGCCCTCGAAGCCTCGCTGAAGCAGCTGCTGGGCAGCCCAAGCTCCTCGACGCTCGCGCAGGCGGCCACGGTGATCCCTGCTCAGGTCGAAGCTCTCAAGCGCTCCGCCAAGGAAGTACAGGAAGTGACCAACTCGAAGTGCAAATGATCACCGGATAGGCAGCGCGGCGGGCGCCCTACAGGCGGAACTTGCGGCCACGGCTGGCCCTGCGCCGCTCATGCAGCGAGGACTCGACGGCTCGGAGCAACTCCGTGGTCGTCATCGCGTCGGCGGACCCGCGCGTCGCCCCGTCGGGGCTCTCCTTGTGCCACATCACGTTCCCGTCATCGTCCTCCGCGCGCCAGTACTGGCAGAGCTCGCCGCCTTCTTGATAGATGACGAGTCGCTCGGCCCGTCCGGGGCTCCTCCAGTTCGCCATCGACGGAGGTTATCGGCCCCAACCGCTCGCCGTTTCGGATCAGGCCGTGAGCGGCAGCTCGAACCAGACGGTCGTCGGACTGCTCGTCTCGACGCCCCAGCGGCTTGCTGCCTTCTCGAGCAGATACAGGCCATATCCGCCCTGCACGCGCGCCGGATCGCGCCGCGAAGGGGTGAACCCGTCGCCGGCGTCGGTCACGGTGACGTGGAACACCTCGGGCGTGACGTTTGCGACGACCGTGATCGGGGCCTCCTGCGGACCGCTCGAGTGAAGTACGGCGTTGCTGACCACCTCGGAGATCAACAGCACCAGCGTCTGGCGCAGGGAGCCACCGAGGCGGAGCTCCTCGCACAGCCCGGATATGGCCGCGCGCGCGATCGCCGGAGCCTGCACGTTGCGCTCGAGGGCCAGCTCGAGCGGAGCCGAGAGCCCCGCGTCCGCGTCATAGTCTCTCGACGTCGGCATGTTCAAGGCGAGGAGTCCTCGACGAATGGCAGGTTCTCCTCGGCGCCCGTGATCTGGAACACCGAGAACGCCGGCTCCGGCGGGCGGATCAGCCCCAGGCTCCACCCCTCCCCCGACGAGCGATCGTTGAGGGTGATGAACATCCGCAGCCCCGACGAGTCGACGAACGACAGGCGGCTCAGATCGACGATCAGGCTTCGGGCACCCTCGGCGAGCACCTTCGCGACCGCCTCCTCGACGCGCGGGACGGAGGCGATGTCGAGCTCGCCCGTGACGGTGAGGCGGGCGGCGTCCCCCTGCATCTCGCGGTGGATTTCAAATCGTGAGGCCCGGATCACTATCGCTGCACCCCCGTGGTACTCGAGATCTTCTCATCCCCCTCGGCAGCAACCTTCGCGCCGGTGAAGCGCATGATCACGATCGCCGTGTCGTCGGCCTGCGCTCCGACCTGGAACTCCTCGAGTCCAGCGACCAGCCGTTCGCGGATCACCATTGGCGACTCGTTCTGCGCGCGACCGACGATCTCCTTCAAACGGTCGAGTCCGAAGCGCTCATCCCCCTTGCCCACGGCGTCCGTCACCCCGTCCGTGAAGGCCACGAGCGTCTCGCCCGGCTTCATCTCAAATGGCGCTTCGGGCCATTCGACAGAGGAGAACGCGCCCAACAGCGTTCCATGGCGCCCGACTTCGCTCACCCCCTGCTGGCCGAGGTGGAGCGGCAGCGGATGTCCGCCCGAGGCCAGCGTCGCCTCGCCGGAGGCGATCCGCAGGCACAGCGCCGTGCACACCGACATCGCGGGTCGGCGCTTGAGCGCGGCGTCGATTCGCGCGAGGATCGCCGCCGGCCGCCGGTCGAATTCGGACGCGGCCCAGGCGGTGTGGCGGACGAGGGACGTGACGGTCGCGGCGCCCACCCCCTTGCCAGTGACGTCTCCGATCATCATCAGCCAGTCGCCGTCGACGTCCCAGAAGTCGTAGAAGTCGCCGCCGACCGCGCTCTCCTGCCCCACCGGGCGATAGAGCGCCGCGATCTCCCAGCCCGGCAACTCGGGAAGCGCCTCGGGGAGCAGGCTGCGCTGGAGCGTGCGCGCGACCGCCGAGCGCTCGCCGTACAGCCGCGCGTTCTCCACGGCGAGGGCGGCGCGTTCGGCGATCTGCTCGGCGAACTCGACGTCGCTCTGATCGAACGTGCGACCCGATTCGGCGCTCACGAGCGTGAGTGCGCCGATCGTGCTCGAGCGGCCGACCATCGGGACGATCAACACGGCGCGCATGCCGACCGCGCGCAGCAGTCCCAGATGCTCGTCGTCGACGGCGGCGGCGACCAGGAGCTCGTCCGGAATGTCGTTGTAGAGCACCGGCTCGCCGGTACGCCTGACAAGCCCGAGTCCCTGATCTGGATCGAGCTCATCGGGGTCGAATGCACGCAGGCGCTCGGCCATCTCGAGCTTGCTCGGGTCGATGTGCGCAACCGCAACCGGCTCGCGTACGCCCTCTTCATCGAACAGATCGACCGCGCACCAGTCGGCGACCTGAGGGACGGCCAGTCCGGCCACGTTGCGAAGCGTCTCCTGATAGTCCAGCGAGGAGGCCAGCACCTGGCTGGCGCGCGCGAGGAACTCCATCCGCAGCGACGAGCGCCTGGCGGCCGTCACGTCCTCGATGATCGTCACCGCGGCCTCGATCGTGCCCGAGCTGTCGTATATCGCGGTTGCCTTGAGCAGCACCCACTGCTCCTCACCCGTGCCGCGATGCACCGAGCGCAACATCAGCGGCTCGGGCTGCTCGCCTCGCAGCGCGCGTACCGACGGCAGGTCCTCCATGCTGATCTCGCTTCCGTCCTCGCCCAGCGTCTCCCAGCCACCCATGAGGATCCTGGGATCGGCCTCACGTAGTTCCTCGACGCTTGACAGACCCATGCGGTCGAGCGCGGCGCGGTTGGCGTGGATCAGATGGTCGTCGGGTCCGCGGATCGTCACGGCCTCGCCAAGCGCATCGACGATCACCGCCAGGCGCTGCTCGGTCCCGCGCAGCGCGAGCTGCAGCTCATCCATGAGCATCTGGCGCTCCTGCTCGAGCCGGGAGCGCTCGGAGATGTCAGCGACGAAGGCGTGGAAGGACCACCCCTCCGGTTCCGAGATCGCCGAGATCGTCAGTTCGACGGGGAACTCGTCGCCGTCGGAGCGAATCGCGGTCATCTCCAGGCGCTGGTTCAGCACTGGGCCCTCACCCGTCTCGCGAAAGCGGCGCAGCCCCTCCCAGTGGCTCTCCCGCAACCGCTCCGGAATCACCGTGTCGGCGAGCACGCGCCCCACCGCCTGCGCCCGCGTGAAGCCGAAGATCTCTTCCGCGCGGATGTTCCAGTAGACGATCCGCCCCTCCTCGTCCATCGAGATGAAGGCGCTGTGGGCCAGATCGAGGATGGCGCGTGCCTGCCCGATGTCCATTTGCGCGAATTATCACGAAGACCGCCTGGCGCGACAAATCGCGCAGGCAGGCCGGCGGTCGGCCCAGGGCGCGCGGGACGCCCGGTCAAGCGCGGGACAGCCTCAGCGCGCGGTGCTGACGCCGCTATGGCCGTAGAACTCCGCCTCCGCCCGCCCCAGCTCTGTCACGGGCTCATCGCCGTACATCCACTCACGCGCGATCCGGTGCCAGTTGGCGCTCGCGCGCAGCTGCGAGAGGACGGCGAGCGTGAGCATCTCCATGCGGCGGCCGAACAGATGCTCTGGACGCATGTCCTGGTGGCGCATCTCGCGGAAGTGGCTGGAGCGCGGGTCTGAGCTCTCGATCATGACCTGCGTGGCGATCTCCGGCGTCAGCTTGACCGTTTCGTCGGCGCTCGTGTACCACCAGATCGCATCGCGGATGAAGGCCAGCAGGTGATCGGGATCCACCCGCTCCGGCTCGGGCAGGAAGCCCGAGCCCGCCAGCAGCTCGTGAAGCGCGACGGCGTCGCCCTCGACGACCGCCCGCTGGCATGCCAGCTCGAGCTCGACCGCGTCCGGCTCCATGCGCTTGAACAAACCGAAGTCCAGGAACGCCACTCGGCCGTCGTCCTGGAGCAGGAAGTTCCCCGGATGAGGATCGCCCGAGAACTGCCGGTGGCGGTAGAGGCAGCCGAGGAAGAAGCGGAAGACGATCTCCCCGATCCTGTTGCGCTCCCGTTGGGAGCGGCGCTTGAGCTCCTCGAAGCCGACGCCCGTCACATACTCGCTCACGAGCACCCGCTCGCGCGAGAGGCCGCTGATGACGTCGGGCACGAAGATGAACGGATGGCCGGCGAAGATGCGGGCGAGCGAGCGCTGGTTCTGCGCCTCGAGCTCGTAGTCGAGCTCCTCGCCGATCCGCTCCTTGATCTCTTCGGCGATCGCCTTCACGTCCATGCCCGGCGTCATGCGCTTGAGCACTCGCATCAACATGTCCAGGTTCTGCAGATCGGCCCTGACGGCCCCGGCGACGCCCGGGTACTGGACCTTGACCGCCACTGCCCGGCCGTCCTCCTTGAGCGTCGCGCGGTAGACCTGCCCGATCGAGGCGGCTGCGATCGGCTCCTCGTCGAACGATGCGAAGAGATTCGAGATCGGTTCTTCGAGATCGTCCTCGATCACCCGCCGCATCTGCTTGAACGACACCGTCGGAGCTGCGTCGCGCAGCTTGGCGAGCTCGCGCTGGAACTCCTCGCGGTGGGTCTCCGCGACCAGGCCGACGTCGAGGAAGGACATCACCTGGCCGAGCTTCATCGCGGCGCCCTTCATCGTCCCCAGCACCGCGACGATCTGCTTGGCGGTCTCGAGCTGGCGCCTGGCCATGGCCTCCTCGGAGGCCTCCTCGCCGCGCGTCACGTTCGCGGCCCGCGTCCCGAACTGCTTGACCGCCTCTGTCGCCGCGAGCGTCGCCACGGTAGCCGTACGCCGGGCGCGCGAGGTCGGGATCTTGTCGTTCGCGCGCGCCATGCCCCGCATGCTACGAATCGACGGTGCGTGTCATGCGCCGCGCTCGACACGTGAGCCGGGCACGATGTCGTCCGAGCCGTCCTCCCAGCGCACCCATGCCTTCGTGCCGCCGTCGTAGTCCTCGCCGAGGAACACAAGCTTCGCCGGCAGTCCCATCGCGGTGCAGGGCTCGGAGCCCTGCGGGTCCAGGCCGCGCCAGACGCGTATGAACCCGTTGCACTCCCACTCCCGCTCGACCGAGGTGGCCTCGGCGTGGCCCGGGTAGATGATCGTCTCGGGCGGTAGCTCCATCAGCGTGCCCATGATCGAATCCCTCAGGTCGGTGTAGGTGGTGTGGCCTGGCGCTTTGACCCCCCCGACCGAGTTCCGAAAGAGCGTGTCTCCCGTGAAGACAACTGCCTCTCCGCCGGTGAATCCGCCGGGCGCCGCGCTTCTCGAGGCCGCGCCCGAACGTCCGGCGGACCCCGTCGGCTCGGCGGCGTCGCGCGCCTCGCCGACTAGGAAGGAGAGCATGCCCGCGGTGTGGCCCGGAGTGTGCAGGGGTCGCACTTCGAGCGCTCCGAAGCGCAACGTCCCGCCCGCCTCGATCGTGCCCAGGTCGGCCGCGGCGCCATCGCTGCCGGCCCCCGTCAACCCGCCGAGCAGGTCGCGCTCGATCGGACTGATGAGCACCTCGAGCTTGGGCCAGCGCTCGCGCAGCGCGCCCACCTCGGAGACGTGGTCGAAGTGGTGGTGGGTCAACAGCACGTGTGTCGGCGTCAGGCCGATGCGCTCGCCGGCCTCGATCAGCGGCTCGACGGGACCGCCCGCGTCGACGAAGAACGCGGGTCCTCCCTGCCCGTCGGCGACCAGGTACGTGTTCGACAGGAACTGGGGGTGGGTCGAGTGCTCGACGATCATCATGGCGCCATCCTTGCACCCAAGCCTAGAGCGCGTTTGAGACCAGTGATCCCTCGCCGGTCGAGCGCTGCGGCCACACCAGCTTGCTGAGCCCCTGCAGGTAGCGCTCGTCGCCCACGTCGCTGCGCCACTGCAGGGACGGAACCGACCGTGCGCATCCGACGACACGAGCTCGCGCCTGCTCGAGCGTCGCCGCGACCGTCGCCAGGGCGAGCACCCTCGACGTGCCGAGGGAGCGGTAGGTGTCCCGGCCGGTCTGCACCGCCGAGGAGAAGAACACGTGACAGCCCCCCTGCTCGAGCCGTGACTCCTCGAGTGTGAACTCGATGGCCGGTCCCGCGCGCAGCGCATAGTCGGGCGACACCAGGTACAGGACGACCGAGGCGTCCCGCCGCAGCGGCACGTCCGCGGCTGCGAGCGTGCCTGCGGAGATGCTCTGCATCACCTCCGGCCAGTTGCCCTCGAACAGGCTCATGATGTTCATGCACTCGGGATCTCCGAAGCGTGCGTTGAACTCGATCACCTTGACGCCATCCGCGGTGGCGAAGAAGCCGCTGTTCATCACGCCGCTGAAATGCCGCCCCTGCTCGGTCAGCCGGGCGATGATCCGCTCGACGATCGAGCACGCCTCCTCGTAGTGGGCGTGCGTCATGAACGGCAGCGTGGGGCTCGCTGTCGAGAGCGAGCCCATGCCTCCGGTGCCAGGTCCCTCGTCGCCGTCAAAGCGATAGGGATAGTCGTAGGTGGCCGGCGGGCACACCACCGTCCTGCCGTCGCTGATCGCCTGGATCGTGAACTCAGCGCCGACGATCTTCTCCTCGATGAGCACCGACTCGCCTGGCCTCGCGTGCGCGAGCAAGCTCACGCCGTACTCCTCCGCGTCGGCATGCGTGGCCAGATGCGGACCCATCACCTTGACCCCCTTTCCGCCGGTCAAGCCCGATGGCTTCACCACAACGGGGGTCGTGCCGAACGATGCGATCGCCTCATGCACCTCGAGCTCCCCGCGGGCCACGCGCATCCTCGGCACCGCCTCTGGAGCCACCTCGCCCAGAAGCGAGCGGGCAAAGGCCTTGTTCCACTCGATCTCCGCTCCCGCACGCGTCGGTCCGACGGTGCGCGTGCCCTGCGCGAGGAGCGAGTCGACCACGCCTGCCGCCAGTGGCTCGTCGGCGCTCACCATCGCGAGATCGATCTCCTGCGCCCGTGCGAACGCAGCGATGGCCTGGGGGTCGCACACGTCGCCGGTCACATAGCCACCGCCCGAGCCCCGCGCGTGGCGCACGATCGTCGGGTTCTCGTGGCCCATGAACGCGTGCAGCTCGCTGTGCTCGGCCATGCGCATCGCCAACGCGCTCTCCCGTCCGCCATGCCCGACGATCAATGTCCGCACGCGGCAAGTCTACGGCCCGGCCGGCCCATGTGAACTCGGCCGCCGGGCAGCACCGGCACCGACAGCATGTGACGAGAATCCGCGCGAGAGCTTGTCCCTGAGCTACGATCCCTGAAGCGGTCGTGCCGATGCCGGCGATTGCCGCGGGGGAATCAGGAGGGACGCGTGCGAGAGACATGAGGGGCGGACGAATCCTCGGAGCTTGCATCGGAACGGTGTTGGCGAGCTCCGCGACGGGCGCCACGGCGAGTCTCGCCGCACTGCCCGAATTCAGCCCACCGTTCCCCAATGCCTTCACATCGACGAGCAAAGCCATGACGCTCCAAACGGTCGGCAAATTCCGGGTGAGCTGCACCGCGGACACCAGCAACGGCGAAGTCACCGGACCGGCGACGGCGCTCGTGACGATCACCTTCACAGGATGCGCGACGGGTGAAGGAGCCTCCTTCGGCCAGTGCCAGAACGGCGTCCCGGGCGAAGTCTCCACGCGGCGGCTCTCGGGCACGCTCGGCTACCTCAACAGGACACACACCGCCGTCGGTCTCGACCTCTCCAACCCGACCGGCGCGCCCATGGCCAGGTTCTCCTGCGGTGAAGACACGCTCGTCGAAACGTCCGGCTCGTTGATCGGCAGAGTCACCCCGATCAACAAGACGATCGCACCAGGCGAACACGTGACGCTCAAGTTCGCCCAGAAAGAAGGCCACCAGGCCGTCAAGAGGCTGCTCGGCGGGCCGCGTGACGTGCCGCTGACCAAGGTTCTCTTCGGACCACTCGAAGAATCCGGTCTCTCCTGCACCGAGCTGCTCACGTTCTCGGCGCCCATCGAGATCGTCGCCTGAGCGTCCGGGCGTTGCCGTCTCCGCTCGTCGCGAGCCGCTGACCGGTCATAGACTGCAGCTCATGGCTCTCATCCACACCTGCTACCGCATCACTGACATCGACCGCTCCGTGTCCTTCTATCAGGCTCTCGGTTTCGAGGAGGTCGGCCGCATTCCGATCCGAGACGAGGCGATCAACGTCTTCATGAACCAGCCGGGCGACGGCGACATGCCGCGCCTGGAGCTGACCTACAACTTCGGTGTCGACAGCTACGACGTCGGCAGCGGCTACGGCCACATCGCGATCACCGCGGAGGACCTCGATGGCACGCTCGCGCGCCTGGCCGAGCAGGGCATCGAGCCTGAGAAGCCGCCCTACTCGGTGCGCGAGGGCGGCTCGCGGCTGTGCTTCGTGCGTGACCCCGACGGCTATCGCATCGAGATCCTCGAGGCGAGCTGAGGTACGCCCCGCCGTAGGGGACCGCGGCGCGTGAACCAGGGCGAAATGCCCCAGCCGCTTCTACGCTTCGCCGATCAGCGAAGACCCGCTTCCACGAGCGCCTCGTCGGCGTCGTGGTACGCACGAAAGTGGACGAGCTTTCCGGCAGCTATCCGCTGCGGCGCTCACGCAGTGTGGCGTGGATCGGCGGCTTCCAGCGCCCAGTGACGTACGACGCCCGGCCGCCACTGGCCGTCCTCCTCGCGGGCGAGGATGAAGCGGCTGATCGTCAGCTGGCCGCCCTCGTGGTCGCCGTAGAGCAGATCGACCGTGAGGATGCCACCGGTCAGGAAGGCGTCCCGCAGGCCCTCGCGGAAGGGATCGTCGGGCTCGCGTATCGCCCCCTGCCAGAAACCGGTGTCGCCGGCCGGCACATACAGGTCACGCGTCTGCGTTCGGTGCTCGGCGGGCTGGGCGTGCGGCGCGTCGAGCTCCGGCCGTTCCGCCGCCACGCGCCACGCTTGCAGGACGGCCAGTCCACTGCCGACGTTGCGAAGCGGGATCACGAGGTAGTAGCTCTCGCCATCGCGCTCGACGCCGGCGGTGCCGCCCTGGACCCCGACCATCCGCCCATCGCCGAAGCGCACCAGCTCGGGGGGGTCGGTCACGCGCGAGGGGGCGAGGACCGGCCGCAGGCCGAGCAGCAGCGAGCGCTCGGCGAGCGCGGTCGAGCGCTCGGCGATACGGGTTGAGCGCTGCCCCGATCGCACCGACGAGAACGTCGCCGCCGCGAGCACGAGCGTCCCGCCCGCGGTCGCCAGCGAGGCAATCGTCGGCCAGTCGGCCATCAGCTGAGCATTTCGCCTGACACGGCTCGGCACCGTAGTCCATCACGACGCGCACTCCGGTGCAGCCGCTCATCCCTCATTTGCAGCACGCGCGCGACCCGCGCCGAGCTCGCCGGTCTCGGCGAGCTTGCGCCACCCTCCCCCCAAAGCTCGCGCTACCCTCCCCCCGAGCGATGTCGGACACGGGCAAGATCGCGAAGAACCTCGAGCGCTTCGCGCAGGCGGTCGCAGCGCATGACCGCGAGAACCCCACGCACACCGCCTACGGCATCGGCCTCGCGCACTTCGACATGGAGCGTCTCGGCCTCGAAGAGGGCGAGGAGATCCTGCCGGGCATCACGATCCAGGCCGACGGCGGCGTCACGGGAAACTTCCGCGTGCTCTGCGACGGTGAGCACGACGAGAGCGAGAGCGAGACGGAGGTCGAGGAGGAGGTCCTCGACGCGATCGCCACGCGATCCCTTCCGATGATCACCCCCGGCTCGGTGCCGGACGAGCGCTAACTGCGATCAGCCGGGCACGGCGGGAAGCGGGATTCCGGCCCGCTCGGCGATCATCCCCACGAGCCGCTGGATCGTCGGGCACTGGAGGTCGTGGCGTGCCGCCGCACGCAGCACCGATCCGGGGATCGCGTCGAGCTCGGGGGTGCGCCCGGCGGCGATGTCCCGCTGCATCGAGCTGCCAAGCGTCTCGTGGGCGCGATCGAGCTCGGCGATCGCGGTCGCGGGGTCGACGTCCCGTGCGCCCTCCGCTCTGCCGACAGCGCACGCCTCCGCGATCGCCCCTTCCAGGTCGGCTCGCAGCGCCGGCGTCGAGCGGATCTCCCCGAGCAGCTTGTCGTAGGCGCTGGTCGTGCAGGCGAGCGCGTTGAGCCGCACGAGCTTCGACCACATCACCTGCGCCTCCGAGTCGAGCACCCGTGCCGAGACCCCCGCCTCGGTGAGGGCTCGCGCGAGCTCCACCATTCCGCCGCGGGCTGCCGGGTCGGCGCTGGCCATCTGCACGAGCAGAAAGGGACTCGTGTGCACCACCACGCCGGCCTCGGGCCTGTCGGCCTCGACGCGTATCGAGCCGGCAAGCACCGTGCCGTCCGTGAAGCGCTCGCGCAGCACCTCGAGGTGGTCGAGCCCGTTGAGCAGCGGGAGCACCAGCGTCGGCTCCACGGCGATCCGCTCGAGGGCGCCCTCGAGCCCCGATGCCTTCGTAGCCACGACCAGCGCATCGACGGGCTCCTCGAGCCGCTCCACGACCGGCACGCGCGCGATCCACTCGCCGAGGCTGACGCTGCTGATGCGCAGCCCTCGCGCGGAGATGACGCCAGCGGTCTGCTCGCGCGCCACGATCACGACCTCCGTGCCGCCGCGATGAAGGGCGCCCGCGAGCAGACCGCCCACTCCGCCAGGACCGAGAACGGCGATCCTCATGTCGCCGGATCGAAGAGCACGCCCGGGTTCATCACGCCCTCCGGATCGACGGCGCCCTTTGCCCCGCGCAGGGCGGCCGCGAACGGCTCGGGACGCTGAGCGTCATACCAGGGCCGGTGATCGCGCCCGACGGCGTGGTGGTGCGTGATCGTTCCGCCCTCCGCCTCGATCACGTCCGACACGGCCCGCTTGATCGTCCGCCACTGCTCGACCTCCTCGCCTCGCCGTGCCGGGGCGAGGACGGTGAAGTACGGTGCCGGCCCGTCTGGGTAGACGTGCGTGAAGCGGCAGAGCACGCGCCCGCCCTCGCCGCACACCTCGCCGACCGCCTGCGTCGCGGCAGCGCTCACGCGTTCGTGGAACGTGGGAAAGCGCTCCCAGGTGATCGCCGTCTCGAAGGTCTCGCTCAGTACGCCAATCGCGACGAGCGTGTCACGCATATACGGGGCGCCGAGGAACGCCTCCCGCCATGAGCTCACCGCATCGGCCCCCGCTGCGGTCCGCTCGCCGCTCGGCGACGGCAGGCCGCCGTGCTCGGCGCAGATCTCGAGCGCGCGCTGCAGCGATCCGTCCACGGGGCGATCCGTCGACTCGAAGCCGAGCACGAGCACCGCGTGAGATCCGTCCCCCGCCGAGGTCAGCCGCGCCTCACCCGCGTCCAGCAGCCGGCAGTTGGACGGGTGAAGACCCGCCTGCGCGATCTCCCGCACGCATTCTGCGCCGAGCTGGAAGCTCGCAAATCGCACACCCGCCGAGCGCCTGTGCTCGGGCCGTGGCTGCACTCGCACCCACGCCTCGGTGATCACGCCGAGCGTCCCCTCCGAGCCGGCGAGCATCCGGTCGGGGCTCGGGCCGGCGCCCGAGCCCGGAAGCCTGCGCGACGCCCACACACCGGCCGGCGTGAGCGCGCGCACCGACTCGAGGAAGTCCTCCATATGCGTCCAGACGGTTGCGAAGTGGCCGGCCGCCCGCGTTGCGATCCATCCACCGAGCGTCGAGAACTCGAACGATTGCGGGAAGTGGCGCAGCGTAAGGCCCTGCTCGCCCAGCTGCCGCTCGAGGGCGGGTCCCGACGCTCCCGCCTGGATCCGTGCCGAACGCGAGACGGGGTCGACCTCCAGGACGCGATCCAGTGCCGCGAGATCGATCGAGACGGCGCCGTTGTAGCCGCTGCCGACGATCGGCGTCACGCCGCCCACGACCGAGGTTCCGCCGCCGAATGGGATCGCGGCGACGCGCTCGCTCGCGCACCACTCCAGCAGCCGCTCGATGTCACTCTCATCGCGTGGCCGGGCCACGAAATCCGGCGGATGCTCGAACTCTCCCCGGAAGCCGCGCACGACGTCCGAGTAGGACTTCCCCAGCGCGTGCGACGCGCGCGCGTGCCGGTCGCTGGCGCTGATCTCGGCCAGCGACCCCGGCGGCGCCAGGCGTGGCGGAGCGAGCGTTGCCGTCTCGAGGGGCACGGGCGCCTCGAGGTCCCGCGTCTCCATTCCCAGGTGACCGGCGAGCGTCGACGCCAGCGCCTGCGCGTCCGCTGCCGACAGCTGCTGGTCCTCGAATCCCCAGCCCCAGTGCTTGTGCCTGCGGACGCCCACGGCGGCGAGTCTATTGGCAGGCGTCCGCGCTCCGACCGAGCGCTCGAAGCCCGTTACCGGCGTGCAACAGCGGTGCTCGCGTTATCACTAGCCTTGTTCGCATATGTCCACCACACCCGAACCACTCACCGAACCGCCCGTGATACTCGCCCGCGGGCCGTGGGCGGTCGACCAGGTGAGCGCGCATTGGCGAGACGATGAGTTCGAGCCCACGCCCGCCCACAGCGAGGCCGCGGACGCGGCCATCGAGGGTCTTCAGCGTCGGGGCTCGCCAAGCCACGATGGGGTCGCGGCCCGTCTCGTCGACTATCGGCTCGAGGG
>Ga0210409_10001157_pt1 | contig 35979 bp, 31 predicted proteins | sample IncBWH17MmetaG_FD_161649 | JGI IMG/M metagenome (GOLD analysis project Ga0210409, IMG submission 161649) | Forest soil microbial communities from Barre Woods Harvard Forest LTER site, Petersham, Massachusetts, United States - Inc-BW-H-17-M | ecosystem: Environmental > Terrestrial > Soil >... | reverse complement strand
AGCCCTGGAACCCCCAGCTTGCTCAGGCAGGAGCTCCAAAATGACCTTGACTCGAAACACACCTGCTCCCCCGCATCGCCTTCGGCGAGCGTCGTGCTGTCGCACGACGCAGGAGAAAGAGAGGCTGCTCTCCGAGTCCGAATCCGCATGCGACTCGGAGTCGGCGTCGGATTCCGAATCGGAGATCGGACTCCGAGGTCGGGCATCCGAATCGGACTCCGCCTCGGTCAGCAGCCCGTGCGAGGGGGCGAAACGCGACGGCTCGCCATCCGTGCCAAAACGCGCGTTCGGCTACTCACACCAGCGCCAGACGCATGATTTCCCGCTCGCCCACGCTTACTTTCGCTGCGCCGTGTAGACTAGTTCACCCAGCGGCGGTTGCGACCGACGTCGGCGTGAACGAACCAATCGTCTTTCGTCGGGTAGACGCCGACGCCACCGTCCCAGCCGAGCCCGCGGATCTCGCGCTCGACGATGCGCGGGTCAAGTGCCTTCTCTTCATCGGGTGGCACGACGCGAAAATCGCAGGCGTACCCCAAGGAATGCTGGCTGTGCGATGACACGTGGTGGCCTTTCTTGCGCATCATCTCGTTGAGCTTCGGGCTGCGATACCCGCTGATGAGCTCGATGCGCCCGCCAGGATGCTTTGCGGCGAGGGCGCGCAGAAGCGTGAGAAGGCGGTGGTCGACAGCGTGCTTGGTGCCGGTGGAGCGGTCGGCAAGCAAGGCCTCGAAGCGATCGAGCGTCGGCGATTCAGGGTCGAGGGCCACGCGCTCGCCCGTGTGCACTTGATCGAGCGTTGCGAGGAGAGGCATGGACGGCTCGCCATCCGCCCCCGGGCTCTTCTTCGCCGCGAGACCTTCGCCGTGCGGCACGCGCACCTCAGGAAAAGCCGGTTGAGCGGCAAACGTCGACATCGAAGTGCACGCGATAAGAAGCGCGAGAACCTTCACGCCCAAGCTCATGTACTACCAAACAAAATAGCTGTGCGACCGGGTACACTCAAGCGCACCCTACATGACCCGTCGCGACCATCGAACGCTGGCACGAACGCGCACGCCTGGACCCACTCTGTATGCCTACTCCGCCTCGCCTGACAGTAAGCCCCAGGCCGTCGTCGGCATTTTGCACGGCGCTTTCGAGCATGCCGGCAAGTATGTGCGCGTGATGGACGCATGGGCCGAACGCGGGATCGCCTCGGTGGCGATTGACCTGCGCGGGCACGGACGGTCCGGCGGCAAGCGAGCGTATTGCCGGCGCTTCGAGGACTTTCTCGACGATACGCTTGAGCTCGAGCGCTTGGTCGGCGAGACCGACGCGCCGGCGCTGCTCTTCGGTCACAGCTTCGGCGGGCTCGTCGCGACGAACTCGGTGCTCGCGCGTTCGGCGCCCTGGCGCGCTCTAGTGCTCAGCGCTCCCTTCTTCGGTATTCCAGCGGATGTTTCTCGGGCCAAGATCTTTTTGGCTGAAATTGCGTCTCGCGTCGTTCCCACCTTTGCGCTGCCGAACGGGATTCGAAGCTCCGACGTCACGCACGATGCTGCGCTCGCGCGTGTCTATGACGACGATCCGCTCTTCGTTCACGTCGCGACGGCACGCTGGTTCACCGAGACCAGGGCTGCGCAGGCCCGCGCACTCGAGCGGGCTTCGTCGATCGTGATGCCACTCCATGTCGTTTCGGGGACGGCCGACCGAGTCGTGAATCCCGAGACTACACGCGCGTTTTTCGACCGCGTGGGCTCCAGCGACAAGACATGGGACAAGCGCGAAGGGCTCTATCACGAGGTGCTCAGCGAGCCCGAGTGGCGCGGTATCGCAGAGGGGCTCGCCCAGTGGGTGCTTTCTCACGCGTGACGGGGTTACGGCGCAACCGCGCGCACGCGAAGCCGACCGGCTCCGGGTCGAACGCGTGCTTGGCAGGCGAGGCGCCGCCGCAAAGGGTCGTCGCGGAAGATCCTCAATACGTCCAGCTCGTCGGCGCGCGGCAGATCGAGCAGGTCCGCGCCTTCGAGCACGTCGATTCGGCACGTGCCGCAGGTCGCGCTTCGGCACGAGAGCGGCACGCGCGCGTGTAGCTCGTCGCAGAGGTCGAGCAGGCGCCCGCCGTCGGCTGCATTCGTCTCGATGGCTGGCGCCCCCGTGGATTCGAAGACCACCAACGGCATCAAGAGCCCTTAGCGCTTTTCCAGGGCAATCGCATGTTCGGCGCGCGGCGCGTTGCGAAAGGCGCGCGCGGTGGGTCCGTGAAAGTGCGGGCGACGCTGCGACGCGCGCCCGATGACCGCGAAGCCGGATCCCGGCGCCACCGCAGCGATCGCCTCGTCCGCTCGAAGCGCTTCGCCGCCGACGGCGGAATCCCCGGCAACGATGGCGACGCTCGCTCCTTTTCGGCACACCCGTGACAACGCCAAAAGCACCGCGGCAAGCTCGCGCCTCCACGCAGCATGCGCTGCGCCCGGTTGAAGCCGTGCGTATCGCCTTCGAGCCCCCACTTCGCCGAGTTCCAGCGCGCGTTTGTCGAGTCCCAGCCAACGCATGCGCATCGCATGTTGCTCCGAGTAGTCGTACGTAGCGACGTAGGGAGGCGAGGTGATCACCGCGTCGACCGTGCTCGCGGCAACCGTGCGAAGCCGCGACGCATCGTCGACCAAGACGATCGGGGCGGCCGTTTCCGTGGGTAGAAGCGCCGCAAACTGGGCGATGCGGCGAGCGAGCTCTGCGGCCTTGCGCGCGAAGAGCCGCGCAGTGAATCCAGCCGCGATGCGACGCGGGGCTTCGGCGGCGGACGTATCCGATCTGCGCCGGCTCACCTTCACCAGAATCGCACTGAGAACGAGCTCGAGCGCCTCGCGCACGGCGGGGTCTTTTTGGCTCCTGATACCCATGCGTAGCGAGTCGAGCTCGAGAAGGACGTGCGGGTCGAACGCCGCGACATCTTCGGGCGGGTACCGCTGCGACGCACCAGCGCGATGCTCCCGCCGCGTATCGGCGAGGGCGGCGACCGAGTGGGCGGCCGCAACAATCGCCTCTCTTTCTCGAGCGTCGCGAGGGGTCGTCTTGAGGCGGGCGAGGCTGACCGCCAGCGGACTGAGGTCGACGCCGACGGCACGTCGCGCGGCTAGCATGGCTTCAACGAGAACGGTCCCCGAGCCGCAGAAGGGGTCCAGTACCGTGCCGCGTGGATCGGTGAACCTGCGGATCAAGCGCTCCGCGGTCGTCGGATGCATTCGCGCCGGATAAGCATGGAACCCGTGGACGTGTACGCGATCCGGATCGTCCGGCGCGGAACTCGGCGACGGCGAGACGGAAGGGGCAGGCGTCACATCGAGAGCGTGTGCGAGCAAGCGCGCGACTTCGCGGTCGCCGGCCATCTCGACGGTGCCGCCGACGTGCGAAAGCGACCGCCGACGCCCCATGGACTACGGGTGTACGACCGACGTCCCCGGCGGAGGCGTGAAAGAGAACTGACCGGGCGACACGGGCTCGTTGACCCTGGTATTGACGAAGTCGAAGCGGTTGCGATTGCCCTGCCCGTCGATGATCAAGACGCGCCTGACCTGCGCGGTGGCCGCATCAACGTAGAAGAGAACCTTCGCGTAAGCCGGTGTCGGCAGCTTCGGCGTTCCGACGAGGACATATCCTCCGGTAAATTGCATTTGCTGCCCCGACACGAGCTCGAAATTGAACGCGTCGGCGAGCCTGCCCGTCCCCGTAAGAAACGAGAGCGCCGCAGGGTATTGCGACTTCGCGACCGGCTGCTCGTACATCTGCTTGTTCGCAGCCTCGTACACTTTGATCACGTTTCCGTCCGACACAACGCGGTTGTCCTTCGGGTCGTCGTAGACCCAGTCCATCTTTCCGGGCTTCGCGAAGGTGACGCGGCCGCGTGAGCTCTTTTCTTGGTTGTAGGCCTTGACCCAGAACTTCTGCTGAAAGTCGCTCCGAAACGTTTGCGACTTGTCGTAGAACGCCTGAACGGTGGCGACGGCCGTGTCCACGGCAGGGCCCGGCGGGCCGGAGGGGGATGGCTGGACAGCGGGTTGTGCCTTGCTCGTATCGGCGACAAGAGCGCATAAGAGAGCCAGCGTAGCGGCGCTGCATAGGAGGAGGATGCGCTGTCGCACGGATGTCTCTCCCGCAAAAACGTATGGCTTTTGGACGGGCCACGCACGCTTCTTATTCAAGTCATGCACCTCTGCCGCGATAGGACCGGACAGACTCTTTGGCCTGAATGGGTGCTTGCTGCAAGTACGTCACGGCGAGCGCGAGCGCATCTGCGGCATCGACGGCGGGCACGCTTGGTAGACCTAATAAGACTCGAATCATTTGAGCTACCTGCGACTTTTCCGCGCGGCCGCTGCCTGCAACGACGCGCTTGACCAGAGCGGGCGCGTATTCGGCAATTGCGAGACCCGCGCGCGCGCATACGAGCAGCGCAACGCCGCGCGCATGTCCCAGCTTGGCGGCAGCCTGTGGGTCGCGCGCATAGAAGAGCGCCTCGATGCTGGCCACGAGGGGCGCGTGAGCCCGCACGACATCTTCCAGCGCGCGCTCGATGGTTACGAGGCGATATGCGATGGGTGCGTGTTCGTCGGCGTGGATGGTGCCATGAGCATGATGGACGAAGCGCGTTCCGCAGCGCTCGACAACGCCCCATCCGAAGTGTCGTGTTCCTGGGTCGATGCCGAGGACGATCACGAGGCCTGGATGCGCGAGAGCTCGTCTTCGGAGATATCGAAATCGGCGTAGACGTTCTGCACGTCGTCGTGATCGTCCAGCGCTTCTGCAAGGTTGAGGGCCACCTCCGCATCGCGGCCGGCGAGCGGCTTCTTCACCTTCGCGATGTGCGCGAGTGCGCTCGACCGCGGCTTGATTCCGGCTTTCTCGAGCGCTTCGACGACCCGGTTGAGCGCGTCCGCCGGTGTCGTGAGGTGCCACTCATCGCCGGCATCTTGGTAGTCTTCGGCCCCCGCGCCGACCGCGACCTCCATGAGCTGGTCCTCACTCGCCTCCTTACCAACCGTGACCAGCCCCTTTCGGTCGAAGGCCCAACCGGCGGTCCCCGCGCTACCGAGGGAACCGTTGTGCTTCTCGAAGATCTTGCGGATCTCTGCAACGGTGCGGTTGCGGTTGTCCGTCAGCGCATCGACGAGAATCAGCGTACCGTTCGGCCCCTTTCCCTCGTAGACGACCTCCTCGTAGGCAGCTCCTTCGAGTTCGCCGGTGCCGCGTTTGATGGCGCGCTGAATCGTGTCGCCGGGCATCGACTGTCCCTTGGCGTCCGCGACGGCTTTTCGCAGGCGTGAGTTGCCCGCCTGATCGGCGCCGCCCATCCGAGCGGCGACGGTGATCTCCTTGATAAGCTTCGTGAAGAGCTTGCCGCGCTTCGCATCGAGCGCGCCCTTCTTGTGCTTGATGGTGGCCCACTTGGAATGGCCGCTCATGTTCGCTTACTAACTTTGGGGCCGCAGGCCGTCAATTTCTATGGGGTCGAAACGCGCGTACTCGCCAAAAAACCGTCGTCCACAGTGTGGGCAACCGACACGAACTCGTCGTAGTCCTTCGTCGCGATAGTTCCGGTCGCAACCCCGAGGACGAAGTCGTCCTCGATGCTGCGGCCCCCAGGGACGACGGTGATGGAGCGCGAAGCCTCGACCAGCTTCGCGCGAACATTGGTCGGGCCGGGCATGTGGGAGACGCTTGCGCCCGCCGGCAACTCGACGCGCCGATGCACGTGGTACTGCAATGCAGTGCTCAGCGCGAGCGGGCTCTCTCGGCCCGCGCGCGTAGCGAAGGTGGCTCCGAGGCTCGAAACGTGGGCGTGGGGCAACGACCAGTGCAGCGCGTCGAGACCGGGCAGGAGCCATGTCCGACCCGCCTCCAATTGGGCGTAGCCGTTGACGCTCACATCCGCTCGAAGGCCCACTTCCCAGCTCCCCTCGCTCGATGCGAGCCTCACGTCGTTGACGTTGGCCCAAGGCAGCCATGCGAGGACGACGTCGCGCAGCGCGCGCTGCCGCTCGGCACCGACGATGCGGAAAAACGCCTCCGATAGCTCTTGGGCGTTGCGTCCTCGCAAGACGACCGCGAACGTCCCCTGGGCATTTCCTTGATTGTCCAGCGCCAGGCGCACGTCCACCTCGTCGCGCTCGTCGTCGGCCGCGAGGGATGGGAGGGGGGTGATGCGCCCATCGGTATGCAGCGCGAAGCGGCCACGAAGTTCGGGGGATATGCGCCCCGCGGGGAGTGGCGGGCCCTGGACGTCGGCATCAATCCAAACCTCCTTGCCCTCGACGCTGGCCACCACGAGGGGGTGAGAGAAGCGACCGAAGTGCGGGGGGAAGGAATTGTCGGCGCTGTAGGGCTCGTTCTCGGCAACGACAATGTCGCTCTGAATTCCGACATCGCGCAGGCTTCGGACTAGGAGCCAGGAACGGCTCCCGTCGTGGGACGTGACGAACGTGCGCGCCGTTCGCGACTGAGCCGGCGCGGCGCCGCCGGCGTAGTCGCTGAGCAGCCCCGGATCCGCCTCCCGGAGGGCTCTTCCGGCCGCGCCCACGACCGCATCGACGGTCGCGCGCGAGGGCTTACCCTTTTCTGCGCCTGCCGCCTCGCGCGCCCACGACGTCATTTCCGGATCGTGCTCGTCGAGCACGGCGATCGTTTCCCGTAGCGCGCGTGCGACGCCCTGCCATTCGGCGGTCGAGAAGCTCACGCCGACGCTCTGCTCCATCTTGGGCACGCCGTCCTCCAGGCGTCGCGCGAGGTGGTCGACCAGGTGCCAAGAGATGACCTCGGAGCTGCCCTCGACATGCACCGTCGGCTTCCCCAGCAGCGGGTGACTCCACAGCGAATGCCGCAGCGTGTGCGGAAGCCGCAGCTCGATGCTCGCGTTACGGACGGCGGTGCGAAGGGGCAGCAGGTCCGGCGTGTCGAGGCCGATATCCCCGGTGTCGCTCGGAAGCAACCAGCCTTCGTAAATGGCCTCGACGGTGTCTCCCTGCTCGAGCTGAGACAAATCGGCATGCTGCTGGGGAGCCGCCGGCGGTCTCTCCGGCTCGAGTACCCGGCCGTCGCGCTTGAAAATCCGCCGACGGAGCGCGCGCATCGCGCCACGTCCCCAGACGTCGGGCGCCGCCGCCTGCGCGTTGTCCTCGACGTCCGTCGTCCCGGTCACCCGGCGCACGTCGAACAAGAGCCATCGGACCAGCCCAGCGTCCGAGATTTCGTAGCGCTCGACATGGGTAAGGACTCCGGTCGCCGCGTTCGGCATAATCGCCGATTTTCGGTCCTCGGCGATCAGGCGCTCGGTCACCCCTTCGAATTCGCGTGTCGGATCGTCGCCGGCAGCGCTCAGCAGCGATGCGATAGCGGTGGGAGCATCGCGGGCCGTCGTCGCGGCCAATAGCAGGTTGGCTCGAACGTCCGGAGACCGGTCCAACAAGGACAGGGCAGCCAGCGAGCGTTCGGCGGGGAGCATGGCGCCATACGCGCGGGTCGCGCCCGCATCATCGCCGGACGACAACGCTTCCCGGAGCTCGAGCGGCAAGAAGCGTTTCGGCGCACCCAGGACGGCGCGAAGACGCCCGAGCTCGACGCCCGCTCTCGCACGCTCGCCGCTGGCGCGCAGAGCGTCGAAACATGCGAGGGTATCGCGGGCAATTTCGCGGGTCGGGTCGCAGCTTGTAGAGACGAGGTCCGGTCCTAGGCGGGGCTTTACAGCGTCCTCCACGTCAGCAAGGAAGGCCGTCCCGGCAAGGGCGCCGCGCGCGCGCTCCAGCGCCGGGTGCGCACGGTCGAACATACGCTCTCGCCCGCTTGCGAGCGCATCGAAGGCATCGAGGAGAGGCGCTTTTTCGTCTTTGGTTTTGGCGCGCAACTCGTCCAGATCTCGAAGCACTTCCACGCCGCCCTCGTCGCGACCCCGCCGCACGCCGGCGAGCACGGCATGCGCGATCGTTGCCTCCCAGCTTCGCGGCCACACCTCAAGCACGCGCTCGTAAGCGGCGCGGGCTCGCTCCGCGCGTGCTACCTGGGACAGATCGCGAGCCGTCTCGACTGCGCGTCCGTACGTGAGCGCGAGCTCGGGTCGCGCGCCGCTCCGAGAGACGAAGGGCCACAGCGCCCGTTCGGATTCGCGGGCGTCTCCCGATGCGAGCGAGGCGGCCGACGAAAGCAGAATCTCATCGTCACTTTCGGACGAGGGGGCGCCTAGCGTTTCGACGCGGAGCACCCTTGCCTCGGCCGTCGAGCCGATGGTGGGCGCGCGGGAGGTGAGGGGGTTCCCATTCTGTCCCCATACGTCGATTTCGACCGCGTCGTCGTCCTTGGCCGTTCCGATGCGCGCCGCGATGCGCAGCGTCCCCGACGTGACCGCAACTCGCGCGAAGCGAGCCGCCTCGCCGTCCCCGAGCTCGAAGGGACGGCGCAGAATCTGCGTTCCGCCGGCGCGGAGCCTACCGGCACCATGCGCTCGCATGGCGATGCCAACGGTCTGCGGCTGCGGTATCTCGACGTCGACGACCACTTCTCGCACGCCGGGGCGCCAGCTCTCTGCGGACAGGGTGAGCGCACATCCCCGCTCTCCCACGACGACCGGGTGTGCCGCCTGGTGAAATGCGGAGCCGACCTCGTAGGATCGCTCGATTCGAGCGTCCGCGCGATCGAAAGGACCCGGTTCGTCGACGCCAGTGACAGGCGCCCACGTCATAGGGCCGATGACCAGCGCCTGACGCGCGCACCCGCCGGCTGCCCTCCAACTCTCTCCTCCCGCGGCATCGCCGCGCCGCTCCGCCAGCGCCGTGAGCGCACGCGCGATGAGCCCTCTCGCAAAAGGCCCCCGCGCCTCCAATGCAGCCTGAGTGAGCCCGTGGGAGATGCTCGCAGCGTCGCGTGTTCTATTCGCGAGCGCAGCATCCAGTGCCTCATCGCCGAGCGACGGCATGGAGCGCGTGGAAAGTGCGTCGAGCGAGGCTTCGAGGGCCACGACTTGCCACGGGTCGCCGTCGGCTCGCGCCGCCGCCCGGACGACCTCCAAGAATCCACTGACGGCCTCGCGAGCGTCCCCCGTGGCATCCGTTCGAAACGCATGGGCGAACAGGCCCGCCAGGTTTGGGCGCGGACCAGGCGCCTTGGCCTGCAGGGCTCCGCAACACACACAGAGCATCGACAAGAAAACAAGCGCCCTCATCGCGCGCTCGCAAACGGCGCGAGGCGCACGGCTCTGTGCATGAGCGCATCCACTCGCTGCACCCACGCGCGCCAGTTCGGGTAGTCCTGCAGGCTGATGACGCTCTGGTCGAACACCACAGTTCGTTTGGCGACAATCGCGCGCGCGTCCGTGGGATCGCGCGTGATGTCGAGATGTGCGTGTCCGAACGGCCCGCCGTTCTCGTCTCCCCCCGGCGGAAGAGCTTCGAACTTCCACCCCTTGGGGGCAATCACGCGAATGGATCGCGCCTCTTTCCTGGGGGCCACGTGGGGTGGAAGCCACACCGGAAGCGTCCGCTGGACCAGCGGCGCGAGCTGCGATGCGAGCGTCTGCGAAGGCGACAGCGGTACGACCAGCTCCGCTCCTTCATGTCGTGCAAGACCATCGGATCGCGCGCGCCATTGGACTCTCGCCGCCCCGCGCGGAAGGTCGCCGTGAAACTCCACCGCCTTGTCCACCTGAACCGCCGAAAACCAGCTGCCGACGAGGCGGTCTTCGACGAACTGCGCGCGCGCGCCCGGCTCCGTCAGATACGTGCGCATCCAGAAAGCGTCATCACCGGTCGCCCGCTCGTCGCCGTCGAGGTCCACGCTTCCATCCGCACCGACCTTGAGTGTCCACGTCGCGTCCACGCCGTGGTCGTCGGGAGTACTGGCCGGCAGCTCCACGATCTCGGCCGCGCCATCCATGCGAAGCGCAACCGCACGCCCGTCCATCGACGGGAGCGGGCCGACGCGCGACTGAGGGCTCGTCGCATCGAGATAGGTGCCCCCGTTGGGCCCGGAGACAAAGGCGATGCCGTGATCGAAGAGCGGGATCGCGGCGCCGTGCGCGCGCACAATCGATGGCTGCGCGGTGAGGCGCGTTTGGACCATCACCTCCTGGGCATCGACGCCGACCGCCTTGAGGAGTGTGATCAGAAGGAGCGCCTTGTCGTCGCAGTCTCCCTCGCGGCGGGCCAAGAGCTGTTGCGGTCGGTTCGGCAACCATCGCTCGCCGCTCACGTAATTCACGTAGCGGATGTCGTCCGCGACGAATTCGAACAGGGCTCGCAGCTTGTCTTCGCGCCTGAATTTGCCCCGCGTGAGGCTCTCGGCCAGGCTTCGCACCTGGGCATCGGGTTCCGTGAATCCCCGCACCGCCTCGCCGTACCACGCGCGAAACGCGCTCCAGTCCTTGAACGTCGACATAACGACGGTAGGGATGACCTCGCTGAGCGGTGGGGCAAGCGGTTCGTCCGGGACGTTGATGGGCTTGGACCAAACGAGTCGAGAGATGTGTCGTCCCTCTTCGTCTTTTTCCTCCCGCGCGTCCGGCTTTCCATTCACGACATCGGCAAAAATCGGCCGATCCGGCGGCGATTCGATCACGACCTCGTTGTAAAGCACCGGATGCGTCGAAAGAGAGCCGGCGTAGTCGAGACGATAGAAAGGAGGATCGGCCCGCCCCCCCACCGGTCCGGCCGTCCACGAGCGAAAAGCGACCTCGACGACGTCACCGGAGTCGAGCTCGGGCCAGCGAATGCGCGGGTGCGCGTTTTCGTTTGCCTCCTCGGCCGGGAATGCGGTGGTCCCGTCCTTTCGGTGGACCCGAGCGCGTAGGATCTCCGTGAGATCGCCCTCGGCGGGTATATCCTCGTAGAGTTCGTCATCCGTGCGGGGCGCGATGACCACCTCCCGCGCGTAGTGAACCATCTCCGAAACGCGCCGGTCGCTGTGCATGACAACCGCGCGAAGCCAGTGCAATTCTCGATCAGCGACATCGGGCACCGCGCCCGCACCCCCTAGTCGCCGCCGGAGGATCGTCGGAGACGGCGTAAGGTACTTCTCGTCGCTGCGCGACTCGGCGTCGAGGGTCCCGGCGTGGGCACGGAGCGCCAGCTCCGCGCGATAGCGAACCTCACCGGGGTCCAGCTCTCGCGCGCGACGAAGGGCGGCCGCGATGGCTTGTTCGCGCGTGGCGTCGCTGGGGCCGGCGCCCGTTTCCTGGGCGAGGCCGGCCCAAACGCCGGCCAGGTTCGGCGCCCAACGCGTCAGCTCCCGATAGAGATGCAGAGCCTGTTTGTGATCCCCGGTTCGTGCCACCGTATGGGCCACGGCGATCGCGTCATCGGCGTGCTCGACGCCGCCGGTTTCGAACGCGTCGAGCGCCGCCCGAATCGCGTCCGCGTGCGTCTTCGTCGCGGCGAGCACACGCACGCGCTCGGCTCCCGTCTCCCCTCGCGCCGCGAGCAACTCCCGCGCCGAGAGCGCCACGCGGGCGTCAATTCCCTCCGATGACCGCGCGAGCAAATCGAGCACCGCGTCGGGGACAGAGTCAGGTGAGGCGTCCATGACCGCCTTGAGTGCGCGAATCGCGCGCAACTGCAGCACCTCGGTGCCAAGCGCCAAATCGACCTGCGCGGAAAGCAGCGTCGCTTCGGCGTCGCGGGATCCGTCGATTTTCGCTCCGCGGAACGTCGCGACTGCCCAGTCGGCGAGCTGCGCCTCGAGATGCCGTTCCACCAAGCGGCGATCCACGAAGGCGCGGGTGCCAGGGTCCGCCGAGGAGCGCGCTCGCGTTAGCCACGCACTGCGGTTTGCTCCGCTCGGCGTGATCCACGCGGCAACGGCGAGCCGATCGGCATCTGTCGCACCCTCGGCAAGCGCGGCCAACATCCCCGGAGCGCGGGGGCTGCGTAAATCGTCCGCACCGCCCAGTCTGCGCAAAATGGCGGCGTCCAGGCGGGCGTCTACATCCCCGGACGGTCGGTCGATCGCCCTGGCGAGCGGGGTGGTCAACGGCCGCGTGGCAAACGGCTTGGCAGGCGGCCGCAGCCTGTCCCCGAGACTCGTGCTCGCAACGACGCCATCGGGCCAGCGCCCGCCGTCGTCGGTGACGCGCAAGCGCACCCGTCCATCGTCCGCGAGCGCTCCAGAGCACACCTTGGCTGCGATCAGGTGTTCGCCCGAGGCTGCGTCGACTCGCGCGGCAAGGCGGTCGAAAAGCGCCGATTCGTGAACGGCGTCGTCACCGCCGATGTCGGTGCCATCGAAAAGCAGACGGATCTGACCCGTTGCGGCCACGCGCACCGCAATCGATCGCGCCTTTTCGACAACGATATGCGTCGCGACCCAGCTGCAGCTCTCTTTCCGGGGGAAGACGAATAGGTCGAGCGGTACGCCCTGCGCACGGGCGAACGCGCGCGGTATTTTTCGCCATGCGACCTCGTAGCTGCCCCAGCCATACTCCGCCTTGGGATCGAACAGCGCGCCCGGAAGCTCGGGGCCGTCGTGGGCGTGGAGGCCGCCCCCCGTGTCGCGAAACGGCCCGAGGATCCACAGTTCGTCGATGACGCCGAGCGCTCGATCGGCGCGGCCACCTTGCTCGGTTCCCTCGTCGGACGAAAGGCCGCGCGCGAGCAGGGCTGCATCACCGCGCAGGTCGACCCCGACGCCGGCCGCTCCGGCGAGTCGAGCTAGCGCGTCGCGGGCATGTTGACTGCGCGCGCGTTCGGCGAGCGCGACGACCGTCGCAATCGCCGCGGCCTGCGCGTGCTCCGGGGCGTTCGGCGCGAGCGCGCGCGCCGTCGCGTCGTCAATCATGGCGTCGGGATCGGCATCGGTCCACCGCAGGGTCGCGCGCGTGGGCGCAGACCGCGCCGGGTGCGCGAGGGCGAGCGATGCCGCCAAGGCGAGCACTGGAAACGGGCGAAGATGCAAGACGATCGAATGTACTATGCGATGAGCCCAATTCTCGGGTTTTCACGATTTTTCCTGTTTTCGAGATCACAGGGAGACGGTGAGACAAAGAGATTTGGTTGGGGAAAGACAACCACAACAATCCTCCCCATCTCTCTGTCTCCCTGTTCAAATTCTCGGACGTTTCACGGACTCAGGAGACTCGACTAAAGTAGCGGGGCTTGAGCTCCGACGTCCGCGCGCTCGTCATCGCCAATCCGCGATCCGGTGGCGGACGGGCCGAGCGTGCCATCGACCAAGTGCGCGGCGCGCTGGAACGACGCCTGGGCGCGGTGGATCTCGCCATCACCGAGCATCCGATGCATGCAATCGACCTCGCGCGCGATGCCGCGCTGCAGGGGCGCGCCCTTCTCGTTGCCGTGGGGGGCGACGGCACACTTCACGAGGTCGCCAACGGCGTCCTCGATGCCGGAGGCAGCGCCGCTGTTGGCTACATTGGGCAGGGGACGGGAGGCGATCTGCGACGCGCACTCGGCATCGAGCACCGCCTCGAAGCCTACATCGATGCCATTGCAAGCGGTCGTCGGCGGCGCATTGACGCGGGGAAATGCCGGTATCGTGCCATCGATGGGGCCACCCGGGTGCGCTGGTTCGTGAATATTCTGTCGGTCGGCATGGGGGGTCTCGTCGACCGGTACGTGTCGCAGACGACGAAGGCGCTCGGCGGCAGGGCAGCGTACTTCTGGGCGAGCGTCAAAGCGCTGGCGAGCTGTCAACGCGGTAAACTAAGGTGCGAGGTTGCGCTGGGGGGAGATCACCGGGGCCGAAGGCTCGACACATTCATGCTCGCCATCTGCAACGGCTCCTACTTCGGCAGCGGGATGCACGTCGCCCCGATGGCCAAGCTGGACGACGGCCGCTTCGAGGTGATTTCGCTCGGCGCTCCCAACAAGCTTTCTTTCGCCCTCTCGTCGAGGCGCATTTACGCGGGCAAGCACCTGTCGAGTCCCGGCGCCGAGCATTTCGCGTGCGACCGCATTGCACTGGAGATCGAAAATGAGGAGGCACGGAGCGTGTTCTTGCTCGACGTCGACGGCGAGCCGCTCGGGGGATTGCCGCTCGAGGTGGAGCTCGTGCCTCAAGCGTTGACGTTAGCGACCTGAGTCCGTCATTCGCTTGCGAATGACGCACTCAGGTCGCTAACCTCCGACCCTCGTCGGGCTTCGCCCGCCGACGTCGGAGGGGATGGTCTCGTGGGGCCTGCGGCCCCCTCGCGGCCTCCGCTTCGCTACGCCGCGAGCCTCCCCCGCATCGCCCTTCGGGCGAACGTCGTGCTGTCGCACGACGCAGAGAGAGAAGATGCCGTCGTGCTTCTCGCTACGACTTCGCGCGAGCGAAGTCGTTCGCGAAGCGATGCGGGGGAGGCTCGGCGCGTAGCGGAGCGGAGCGCCGAGGGGGCCGCAGGCCCCGCTAGACCATCCCCTCCGGCGTCGTCGGGCGAAGCCCGACGAGGGCCGGAGGTAGTGTCCCGAGTCCACAATTCCGAAGGAATTGCAGACTCGGGACACTACCGCTGCGTTTGGTTGGCTCCGCCGTCGCCGACTCGCTGCACGCGCGCATCGCTTACCCGCAATGGTCGGCCGTCCAACAACGTGCCGTCTCCTTTTGCGACGGCCTTCGCGGCTTCTTCCGATTTGGCCATCGTGACGAACGCGAACCCGCGAGGCCTGCCGCTGTATCGATCCACGACGACCTGCACGTCGGTGACCTCTCCGAATTGAGAGAACATTGCGCGCAACGTTTCTGCGCTCGTATCGTGCGCGATGTTGCCGACGTAAAGACGAAAGCCCATTTCCTAAGAACCCAATTGTCCACTTTATGACCGTCAGGGTCCGGCCTCCAGACTCAAAGTGAAGCGTCCTCGAGCATTGGCTGCTTCCCAAGCACAACGGCAGACCCATCGGCGGCGTGGTTGCGTGTCGCAGGCAGTCGCAGCGATTGATCTTAATCTTTCGCGGTCGAGCTGGACGGCGGAGTCAGCTCTTGGAAAGAAGAGCGGGACAAAAGTTGAACAAGCACTCATCGGCACAGTCCCGGGTCGAGATGCCCGCCGACGAAGGTTCAGTTCGCGCATACTATCGGAAGCTGGCGAAAGTCGCGCTCCTCACGCGCGACGGAGAGATTGCTTTGTCCCAGCGCATCGAGCGTGCGGAGGGCCGCGTCGTCCGAGCCCTACTTGCTTCTCCCTTGGCGGTGCGCGAGCTCTGTGCGATCGGCGGCGAGCTGCTCGCTGCCAAACTGCGCGCTCGCGACATCACGCGCAACCCAGCCGACGAGGAGGACGAGGAGGTTGCGAGCGCAAGGGTGCTCGAGCTGCTCGAGCCGGTGCAAAAGCTGGACGGGCTACGGGTGCCGTCCGGCAAGGTCCGAGGCGCGTCAGCAAAGCTCACGCGGGCCTGCAAAGCGCTCGAGCAGCTGCGCATGACCCGGTCCATTCTCGCACGTGTGACTGGGGTCATTCGGCGCAGCGCGTTGAGCGGTGGCGATCATCGTGCGCCGCGAGCGACGCTCGCAGCGGTACGCGCGGCCGAACTTGAAGCCGACGTGGCGAAGGCCGACCTAGTCGAAGCCAACTTGCGCCTCGTGGTCTCGATCGCCAAAAAACACATTGGGCATGGCTTGCAACTGGCCGATCTGATTCAAGAAGGCAACATCGGGCTCATGCGCGCGGTCGACAAGTTCGACTACAAGCGCGGATTCAAGTTTTCGACGTACGCAACGTGGTGGATACGGCAATCGATCACGCGGGCACTAGCCGACCAGGGACGGACCATTCGAACACCGGTCCACATGGTGGAGACAGGCAACCGACTGGCGACCGTGCGCAACCGACTCGCTCAAGCCTGTGGTCGTGAGCCGACCCTCGAAGAGCTCGCGCAGGAGGTCGGCTTGCCGACGGCCAAGGCTCAGATGGCGCTTGCGGCGCGGCGCGAGCCCATGAGCCTGGAGGCGCCGGCCGGCGAGGATGGCGCCGGCCGGCTGGTGGAGTTCGTCGCCGATGTCGACCGGGCGGACGCGCTCGACAATCTTGTGCGCAAGCGATTCGTGGAAGGCACCCGTGAGCTCTTGGCGACATTGACGGCGCGCGAAGCCCAGGTGCTGCGGATGCGTTTCGGTCTCGACGGGGGGGACGAACGGACGCTCGCCGAAATTGGCGCGTCCTTCGACCTGACCCGCGAGCGTATTCGACAGATTGAAACTCAGGCGTTGCGCAAGCTCCGGCTTCCGACCCGCGCCAAGCGTCTACGAGCCATCTTCCACGGCTGACGGCGCAAGGCGATCGCGCTAAGAGAGCCTCACCATGGCGCGCAAAGTGGAGCGAAGCGAAGAGGAGTGGCGAAAAGTTCTATCCCCCGACCAGTTCGAGGTGACCCGAAAAAAAGGCACCGAGCGCGCATTCACAGGCGAGTATTGGAACTGCCACGACGACGGCACGTATCGGTGTGTGGCCTGCGGAGAGCCGCTGTTCGCCAGCGCCGACAAGTTCGACTCAGGCACGGGGTGGCCCAGCTTCGTCTGTCCCATTGTGCCGGCGGCCGTCGAGACCGCCGACGATTTCTCGCATTTCGCGCACCGCACCGAGGTGATGTGCCAGTCCTGCGGAGCGCACCTGGGGCACGTGTTCGACGACGGCCCGAAGCCCACTGGCCAGCGCTACTGCATCAATTCGGCGGCGCTGCGTCTCGACGCGCGCAAGGCCAACAAGGCAAACCAGGGCGAGTAAGTGCGCGGGGACGGAGAGGCTCAGGGGCCGGCGCCGTTGGCGTCGGCAGGGGGGGGCTCCGCCTTGGCCGCCGGGACGCCTCCAGGCGCCGGCGGACGCACACTCGATAACCCCTTCGCGCCGGGCGCATCCGACAGGCGTGCGGCGCCTTCTCTCTTCTGAGCTTGTTCGCTGCCCACCTGCAGCTCGCATTCTCCGAACACGACCTGCATCTTGCCGTTGGGCGGCGCGAGCTTCACCTCGAGCGATTTGGCACGGATGATCGTGTTGTCTCGGATGGTGCCCGAGAGCTGCACCAGATCCGCGTCGAACTCTCCCGCGAGCTCTCCCTCCGAGCGCATCTCGCCCACCTTGACGTGCCCGTGGACTGCGCCGCTCGTGCTGATGGAGAGCGCAGGTGCCGTCACCTCTCCGTCGATGCGCCCTCTCACCTCGATAGGGCAATCGGAGGCGATGGCGCCCTTGAACTGCGTCCCTTCTTCCACGAGGGTCCTTCGCCGCTGCGCGGTTTCTTTTTCCATCATCGCTGCCTCCCAGCTTTTGCGGTTCGGTCGGCGGCCGGTTCCGTCTTTTGTGAGTGGATTTTCATACGAAGCATGCATCCCGGCTCGAAGGCGAAGCGCGTGGGCTCCGCCGTCTGTAGTACGGCGCCGATGAGCGAGCCGCACGAGCTGACGACGAGCTGCGTCGGGCCGTGGATCCCCGGCGAGTCACGCTCGACGAACTTGCCGTGGATCGTGATCCGGCCCGCCCCCTTGATCTGGCATCCGGACAGGACGCCGGAGCGGCCGACGACCAGCTCGGCGTCGTTGCCGAGCGCAATCGAGCACTGCTCGAACAGGCTTTCGATCTCGACCGACGCCCCGGAGTCGAACTCCAAGTGGGCGTTCCGAAGCACGTCGCCCCGGCCGAAATAGCGCTTTTGCGTCGCCGCCTGCCCCGAGAGAAGAGCCGCGGCGTCGGCGCCGTTGACCTTCTTGCCACCGGTGCCCTCGACGCTCGTATCGACCCACTCCGCCTTGAGCCCCTGGATCGGTCCGCCGGTACCGAGAACGCCGTAGATGCGCGCCCCGGTCAAGGTCGCGCCGTCAAGGCGCGCCCCCGCCAGACTGACGCGCCTCACGTCGGCCCCGCTCAAGTCGGCGTTCGTCAAGTCGGCCGCAGGGAAGGCCGCGTTGACGAGCGACGCCTCGACGAAGTGGGCGCCTTTGGCGTTGGCGCCGCGGAGTTGCGCGTCCCGCAGCTGCGCGCGCACCAGACTGGCTTCTTCCAGGTTGGCGCTCGTCAGATTCGCGCTCGTCAAATCGGCCTCGTCGAGCTTGGCCGTCGAGAGGTCTGTCTCGCCGAGATCCGCGTGCTCGAGCTGCGCGCCGACGAGTTTGGCTCCTCCGAGCTTGGCCGATTCGAGCTGCGCGTGCGTGAGTCGAGCTTTCGACAGGTCGGCACCCTGAAGATTCGCGCCCTCGAGGTTGGCTCGGCTCAAGTTCGCGCCCGCAAGGTTGGCGCCCTGCAGATTGGCGCCCTCCAGGTCCGCGCTCTCGAGATTCGCTTCCCGCAAATCGGCCGATGCCAGGAACGCTTCGCGCAGGCTCGCATTCTTTAGCACCGCTCGCGCAAGACGCGCGCCCTCGAAATTGGCCCCGTCCAGATCGCACCGGCGGAAGCTGACCCCCTCGAGCACCGCCTTGGGCATCGCCAGGCCGCGCAAATCGGCGCGCTCGACTTTTTCGCCGCTTTTGATCTTTCTCAGAACTACGTCAGCAGTGAGCTCGGGCATGTCGGTTCGGGCCTCCTCCCTCAGGGTTGCGCCATGTATTTGTCGCGCGCCTCCTCGAGAAACGACTCCAGGTGCGCCACCTTGCGCTCGAAGGGAAGGCGCTCGATTTCCTTGAGGCGCTCGACTTCGCCAAGTCGTGCGAGCACGACCTGGATGTCGAGCAAGGTCTGGGCGCGCGACTTGCGCAGCGCCTTCCTCTTCTCTTCGGCTTCTTTGGACCACGATTGCCCAGCGTGCTCGTACTCGTCGTGCTCGCGACGCAGTTGCGCTGTCAGCTCGGCCACTCGTTCGCGTTCGCGTGCGCGGGTCGCATCGGGAACGGCGGCCTTGATTTGTTCGCGGTACTCGCGAAAACGCGCGACGATGTGCGACGCGAGCGCTTGGCTGATGCCCGTCGTGGCCGCGATATCGGCCGGGGTCGCAAGCGCCATCGCCTCCAGCGTCGTCAGCCCGGCCGCATAGAGCTTGTCGAGCGTGACTTTTTTCACGTCGGGGACCTGCAGCAAAAGCGACTGCAGGATGAACCCCTCGCGCTGCGTCCGGTCCAGATCGAGCGCGAAGGCTTGGGGCATGAGGGTGGAGAGTTCGTCGTAGCGGGTAAGCAATGTGTCGCGGCGTTCTCCGTCGATCGTTCGCCCGCCGCTCGTCTGCGCCAACGTGAGGCCCTCCGAGAATCGGTCGAGCGCCCCGCAAAGCTGCTGAAGCTCGAGCTTGTCGGCCGCACGCCGCAGTGAGCGTAGCGCGGGCTCGCACACGCTGATCCAATCGACGGTCGCATCTCTCCAGCGCAGATCCATCATGAAGTCACGCACTTGACGCACATGGTTCGCGGCGAGCTGAGCGAAGAGGGATCGGACCTCCGCCAGGTCCGTCAGGCCGACACCGGGCGCACCGGTGTTTTTGCCGTCGCCGCTCGGGTGCTCGATCGAGGCAAATCCCGCGTCGAGATCGTCGAGACTCAGAAGCCGCTCGAACGTGTCCGCGATCGACACATGCGAGCCTTCTTTGTCAGAAAGGCTCGGGGCCTTCGGTCGCACCGATCCCGGAAGCATCGGTTCGATATCTCCGGCGGCCTTGGAGGGAGCGTGCGCCGGCTCGGCAGGCGCCGCAGGCAGTTTGGCGACGGAAGGGGGCAGCGGCTGCGAGGGGCCGACCGGCGATGCTGGAGGGCCGATCGCAATCGCCGGCATGGCGGGCCGGCCTTTTGACGCAGCGTTCACGTCGGCAGGCCGGCCGACGCTGGCCGTAGGCGCGCCTGGCACCCCATGCTTCGGCGGTGGCGGCGGCGGTGAAGGGCGGGTTCCGCCGCCGGTGCCCGCCTGTGGCGAGGCCGTTGGCGAGGTGGCCGGCGACGGAGCGGTCCGAGGCAGAGGCGCGGGCGCAGGGGCAGCCGCCGCGTTCGTCCGCTGACCCGGCTGCGCAGGATTCTTCGACCCCTGCGCGTCCGGTTTCGCGGTGCCGTCCTTTGGCGATTTGGAGAACAAACTCATCGCCGCTCCTTCAAGATACCAGGTTCACACTCGAGCTCGATCGAAAGCGCGCGGGACTACGATCGATCGCGACCACATCGCCGAACGAAGTATGTGACTCGCGCCGATCCCCCCTGTTACCGCTAACCCGCTAGCCCGATACTATCCGGCACGTGAGAGCGATGGGTATCGGTTTCGTCGTCATTGGACTTGCGGCTGGACTTGTACCTTGTCTCGGCGCCGGCCTTACGGCGTGTTCGTCGCACAAGACTCCGCGGCCTCCGGAGATCGCTGATTGTGTGCCTCCCCCAGGGGAGGTCTGCCCCAATCCGCCGCTCGTCGGCGGCAGCATGCCCGGTGTTTCCGACGCGATGGCCGGGGCGAGCGAAGCCGGCGTCGATGGGGGTTCCTGCGGAAGCGTCGACCCGCTGCTCAGCGCAATGTTTCCAAACTGCGTGCCGTGCATCGTCGCGAACGGCTGCTGCACGGCCGACCAGGCCTGCTCCGGGCCCTGCGAATCGCTTCTTCAGTGCACCTTAGGACCCCCGGGATGCGGGCAAGGCGATCCGGTCTGCCTGGGCAACTGCGTGCAGTCGAATCTGATGGGGCTTCGGCCGTACCAGGCGCTGGCTCAGTGCTTGGCGCAAAACTGCGGCCCGCAGTGTCCCATGCTCCAGCAGTAGCTCGAGCTCGCGCAAATTGCGCCCGCCCGCTACGTTTCTCCTATATGCTTCACGCGCTGCCGCTGCTGCTCGCGCAGACCGCCGGCGCGTGGGTGACGGGCCGGCCCCCCGAATGCGGCGACCCGGGTGGACGCGCCTCCAACGTATGGGAACGGGCGAAGGCGCCGGAGCTGCGGCGCTACTGTGACCTCGTGGCGAGCGCGTCGTCGAAGCTGGCGGGGGCCGGTGCCATGGCTCAAAGCGCCCTCGAATCTGCCCGGGAAGCCGATAGCGTCTTGCCCGGGCGGGCGGCGCCGCTCGTGCTCGAGGGGAGAGCACTCGCGGCCCAGGGCAAGTACGCCGAGGCGCTTGCGGCGCTCAGCGAGGGCAAGTCTCGGGATTCCGGCGCGCTCGACGAGCCGCAAGCCTTGCTCGCATGGGCGCGCGCCCTGGGGCGAAACGGCCGCCGCGAGGCCGCAGCGGAGGCATACCGTGCTCTTTTGCCGCGTTCGACGGCACTGTCGACGAGCGACCGCGTATCGGCGGAAATCGAGGCCGGCCTCGTTGCCATGGCGCGCGGAACGCCGGGGCTCGACGAAGCCGCCGCCGCATTCCGCGACGCGGTTCGCGAGGCACAGGATGACGCGCGTATGGTCGCGGTGCTCGCGCTGGCGCTCGCGCTCGATAGGCGCGGAAGTTCGGAGGAGGCTCGGACGCTGCTGGGCGAGCGCATGCACGGGGACCCGCGCGACAGTGTGGCAACTTCTCGAGCTAAGGCGCTGCTCGCCGTCATGCCCTTCGAGGCGCATGCCATGTCGGCGCTGGCGCTCGAATCGACGGACGCCGCCGGGGCTCGAGACGCATGGCAGCAAGCGATCGACGGCGCCCCGCAGGGGCCATGGCTCGGATACGCGCGAGCTCACTTAGCGACGCTCGCCCACAAGCGCCCCGCTCGGGGAAACCCATGACGAGAAAACAGGGAGACGGAGAGGCAGGGAGATTCAATGGGATGGCCCCCATCCAATTCTCTCTGTCTCCCCATCTCCCTGTTCAATTCTTGAGGGGTTTATCGACGCTTGTCGTGATGATCGGCGTCGTGGGCTCCGCTTGGGCCGACACGCCGCCGAGCGTGTGGGATCTGGCCAAGGATCCGCTCGAGCGCGAGCGATGGGCGCTGCACGTGCGAGTGGAGCGGCTCGTTCATCGACCGGTCCCCGACGACGTTCCGCCGTCCGTGCAGCGTCGGGACGAGGAACTGCGCCTCGAAGCGGCGCGTGCGATGCTCGAGCAGGCTGGCGCCGAGCAGAGCCCCGACGTGAGACTGCGCTTCGACTTGGGCGTCGTCTACGAGCATCTTGCGACGATAGAGCAGCGCGAAGATCTGCACAGGCGTGTCGTCGATGTCCTCGTTCCGGCCCTGGATGGGGCTGCGGACAATCCCGCCGCTACCGAGGCTCTCGAGTCCCTCGTTTATGCCTACGCGAAACTCGATCGGCCGCGCGAGGAGCTCGCGACGTGGCGTAGCTACATCGTGCGCCTTTCCGATCAGAGCGTGCACCTGGCTTCCTCCATGATGAACATGGGCGAGGCTCAGATGCGCCTCGGCCGGCTCGACGAGGCCATTGCGACCTTTCGCAATGCGCTTCACATCTGCGCTACGCTGCCCAACTCGAGCGGGAGCAACGCCACTCACGCCCTCACGTTGTGGGACCTCGCGGTGACCTACGATCGTTCGGGCGACCCGCGGGCGGCCATCGATGCCGCGGCCGAGGCCATGGAGTTTCGCTGGAAGGAGGCCGCGCCCTTCGGACAGATGCGCGACGTGACCGGTTGGGACGCGATTCAGGACCACGTGAACGTGTTCTTCGTGCCGGAATGGGAGCGCGAGTGGTACCTGGCGCTCGGCTACGCGGCATCTGCGCGTGCGGAGAAGGATGCCCGTTTGGCGGGGCAACTCTGGGCCCAGGCCGAGGCCCACTGGGGGACCTATGCAGCGCACGCGGAGGCCGCCGGGGCGGACAGCCGCTGGCTGTCCATTTCGCGCCTGAGACGCGATCGAGCGCGGGCCGAGCGTTCCCTCGCCGAGCAACGCGCCGCGAAGGTGCCGCCGCGAAGTAAGAAAGACGAATCGCGTCGCGGCGAGCAGGAGCTTTGAACGTGTCATCGCTGAGCACCCGCGAAGCCCGCATCAAAGCCGCCCTTGATTCCATACGCTCCAGTTGCGACACCCTAGCGAGGCGCAAGGCCGACCCTGTCGATTTCGCACACGCCTACGAGAACGCGAGCGACCGCGAGCTCGTCGCGCTGGTAGCGGCGTGTGTGGCCTTCGGTAACGTCAAGGCGATTCACGCCAAGATGGCCGACTTGGCCGAGCGACTGGGACCGAATCCCGCGCGGTTCGCCGAGTGTCCGTCCGAGGTCCGCGCACGCTTGCGCGGCTGGCGGCACCGCGTCTTTCGTGGGCAGGACGTTGCGGCTTTGCTCGTCGGAGCTCGCCGCGTGCAGCGCGCTCACGGTTCGCTCGGTGCCCTTTTCGAGGCGGAGTTCGAGCGCACGGGCTCGCTCCGCGAGGCGCTGGCGTCGCTGTGTGACGCGATTCGCCGGGCCGGTCGTCTGAGACGGGGGGGCGCTCGCAGGGGTCCCAGTCACCTCTTGCCCGACCCCCGCGGCCCGAGCAGCAGCAAACGGCTCCTTCTTTTTTTGCGCTGGATGATCCGCGCCGCCGATGGCGTCGACCTCGGCCTATGGCACGTCGATCCCGCCGCGCTCGTCGTTCCGTTGGACGTTCATATCCGCAAGCTCTCGTTTAACCTCGGGTTTACGCAACGCAAGGCGCCGTCCTGGCGCGCGGCCGAGGAAATCACCCGCGCGCTCTCTCGCTTCGACGCCTCTGATCCGACGAAGTACGACTTTTCCCTCTGTCACATGGGAATGCTGCAGCGCTGCCCGTCGCGGCGGGACCCCGCGCGGTGCAGGGGTTGCGGAATCAAGCGCGTTTGCATCCATTGGGAGTAGTGTGAGCCTCCGGTCATGAACGACCAGGCGCCGCGGGAGCTCGATCTGGACGCCGTGCGCACGGACGGATGGTTCGAGCGGATAGGCGAGGGGATCGGCTCGTTCCAAGCGCTTTGCGAGATCATCGGAGAGCGCTTTTTCGCTTACTCCATCATCGTCGGCGCTCGCATTACCGCGCTGACGGTGGATCGGCGCAACCCGGATTTGTCCCTCGTCGACTTCGTAGTCGGGCTCAGCGAATCGGAAGAGGCGCTCGAGCCCCAGCGGCTGACTCTCGCCGATTTCCGGCGTCGCCTGGCCGGCGCGCTGCTCGTGGAGGACGACAGGCCGGTGTCGGTACCCACGCGCGAGACGGAGGTCGAGAGCATTCAGCTCTACATCGGCGTGCGTTATCTGCTTCTGGCGCCGCTGTATGGCTACTCGCTTCAAAAGCTGATGCTGGACGAAAGCGGCGGCGCGCGGCTGGTCGTGCTGCACGACGGGGTCCAGGAGGAGCACGAGATCGACGCGTTCCGCCAGCGCGTGCGCGCGCTGGTGCGCGAGGAGCTCGACCGGGTTGGCACGGGCGCTCGCGGCGCGATCGATCTGTCGAAGGTTACGGAGGCCGAGGCGGCGGCCTTGCGCGGCGAATGGACTCGGGTGGTGCAGCTTCTCGGAAGCTGGCCGGCTCCGCTTGCGATTTTCCTGCGGACGCCGGAAGGTCAGCTTCTCACGCCCGACGCGCGATCGCTCATCGCGAAGGGGTTGGGCCTGCTGGGGAGCGCGTGCGTCCAGCTCGGTCAAACGGAGCAAGCCGAGGAGGTGCTCCGCATCGGGATTCAGTATGCGCAGGAAGGGGTGATCGCCGCGGACTTGTTCCGTCGCCTCGGAGAGGCGCTCCTGCAAAATGGGCGACCCGGAGAGGCGATCGCGCCGCTCCGGCGCTCGCTGGCATTCGGGGCGCTGCCAGCAGAGGTGATGCCGGCGCTCGCGCGGGCGTTCCTGAAACGACAGAAGTGGGTCGCGGCTTATGCCTGCCTTCGCGACGCGCTCAAAGCCGGTGTCGGCGAGCGAGAGCTCGTAGACGAGGTGCGCGAGGTCGAGAGCCGTCTCGGCTTGCCCCTGACGGGGTGGAAGGCGGCGACACTCGTGTCGAGCCAGGGGAACTAGGCGCCGCCAACCCCGTTCTCATGGTGTGGATCCGTCCAAGCTGCTGCCGTTGACACGCTCGGCCGCGGGGACTACAAAACCTGCGTATTTTCCGCATGATCGCCACCTACGCACCCGTATTCTTGTTGCTTGTCACGGCTTTCGCTTTGTCTTCGCTGTTCTACGGCGCCGCCACCTTTCTCGGCCGTCACAAGAAGCCGAGCGTCGAGAAGAACGCCCCCTTCGAGTGCGGCAGCGAGAGCACCGGCGGGCAGATTCGCCTTTCGGTCAAATTCTACCTGACGGCGATTCTCTTCGTCGTGTTCGACATCGAGTCGGTGTTCGTCTACCCCTGGGCGATCCACTTCCGCGACCTCGGATGGCTCGGCCTCGCCGAGATGATCTCCTTTCTTGCCGTCATCCTCGTCGCGCTCGTCTATGTCTGGAGGAAGGGAGCCCTCGAATGGGAAACATGACAGCTCCGAACGCGGCTTCAGGGACGGACGCGAGGACGCGGCTCACGATGGAGGGCAACGAGCAAGGCTTCGCCACCACGCGCGTCGACGCGCTTCTCGGCTGGGCGCGCAAGTACTCGCTCTTCGCCTATCCGTTCGTCACCGCGTGCTGCGGGATGGAATTCATGGCGCTCACCAGCCCCCGCTTCGACCTCGCGCGCTTCGGCGCCGAGGCGCCACGCTTCTCGCCGCGCCAGAGCGATTTGCTCTGGGTCGTCGGCACCATCAGCCAGCGGCAGGCGCCCGTGCTCAAGCGAATTTACGAGCAGATGATGGAGCCCAAGTGGGTGTTCGCCTTCGGCACGTGCGCGTCCACGGGCGGCTTTTACGACAACTACGCGACCGTGCCCGGGATCGACAAAGTCATTCCGACCGACATCTACGTGCCCGGTTGCCCTCCGCGACCCGAGGCGGTTCTCGACGGTCTCATGCTGCTCCAGGACAAGATCGCTCGAAACGTGCGCACGCCCGGTGTCGTCAAACCGCGTTTCGATCCAGCACACAGCGTAGAGGAGCTGGTCCAGCTCCGGCGCTCGGCCCGCGATTCGCGCGAGCTCCTTCCGACTTTGAAGGAGAGGGAAGCGCGGGCAGGGGAGCTTGACGAGCGTCACGAGGGAAAAATAGCGTGAGTCAGCTCGTTCTCGACAAGCTCAAGGAGCGCTTCGGGACCGCCATACTCGAAACCCACTCGCAGGTGGGTGACGACACGGCGCTCGTCGATGCGGCGAGCTGGAAGGCCGTCTCCCTGTTCCTGCGCCAGGACCCGGCCCTCGACTTCGACCTGCCCGTCGATCTATGCGGCGTCGACTATCCGACTCGCGTGCCTCGCATGGAGGTGGTCATGCACCTTTATTCCACCTCCCGGCGCCACCGCATCCGCCTCAAGGCGCGGGTCGGCGACGAGGACATGGAGGGCGCCGAGATCGACAGCGTCACTTCCATTTGGCCGGGGATGGATTGGCTCGAACGCGAAGTCTACGACATGAGCGGGGTGCGCTTTCGAGGCCACCCCGACTTGCGCCGTATCCTCATGTACCCGGAGTTCGAAGGTCACCCGCTGCAAAGAACATATGCCGCGGAGCGCACGCAGCCTCTCGTGCCGTATCGCACGGAAGAAGAGGCGGGCATGCCGCTTCGCAAAATCGAGCCGTTCGGTCCAGAGGAAGGAATGCCGTTCGGCCGCGTGCCGCCGCCCCATCCGGAGGACAACTGATGGAGCCGCTCGACGTCGAGCTGGAAGCCGGCGAGCTCGAGCTCCCCGCGGACCCGATGCACCTGAACCTGGGTCCGTCGCATCCGGCCATGCACGGCACGGTGCGCATCGTGCTCGAGCTTTCCGGCGAGACCATCGTGCGATCCGACGTGCAGATCGGCTACTTGCATCGCGGCTTCGAAAAGATGTGCGAGCGCGGAACGTGGACGCAGGTCTTCCCGTACGTCGATCGGCTCAACTACATCTCGCCGATGCTCAACAACGTCGGCTACGCGCTGGCGGTCGAAAAGCTTTGCGGTCTCGTCGTCCCCGAGCGCTGCCAGTGGTACCGGATGGCGCTCGGAGAGCTGGCGCGCCTCAGCGACCATTTGACGTGCAACGGCGCCATGGCGATGGAGCTCGGCGCGTTCACGCCGTTCCTCTGGTTCGTCAAGGCGCGCGAAATGATTTGGGACATCCTCGAGGAGGAGACCGGCGCGCGCCTCACGCACTCGTTCGGTCGCATCGGCGGGATGGCGAGTCCGCCCACGCAGGACTTCAAGGGTCTCTGTCGCGCCGCCTTGCCGCCGATTCTCGAGCTGGTCGAAGAAGGCGAGCGAATGCTTCTCAAGAACCGCATCTTCATCGATCGCCTGGAGAACGTCGGCGCGATCAGCGGTCCCGACGCGGTGGGGCTTGGCTGGACGGGTCCGTGCCTGCGCGCGACCGGCGTGGCGTACGACATTCGCAAGGTCCACCCCTATCTCAAGTACGACGAGGTCGACTTCGATGTTCCCGTCGGAACGAAAGGCGACACGCTCGACCGCTTTCTCGTGCGGCTGGGCGAGATCCGACAGAGCAAGCGCATCCTCGAACAGGTTCTCGATCGCATGCCCGACACGGGGCCGGTCAACTGCGATGACCCGGCCGTCGTGCTGCCCGACAAGTTGGACGTCTACACAACCATCGAGGCAACCATTCAGCACTTCAAGCTCATCATGGAAGGGGCGAAGATCCCCAAAGGGGAAGTCTATTCGTACACGGAAGGTGGGAATGGCGAATTGGGCTATTACCTGGTCTCCGACGGGAGCGGTACGCCGTACCGCGTTCGAATCCGGCCACCGTGCTTTCAGATCACGGGCGGCCTGTCGAAGATCCTCGAGGGGCGGATGCTGAGCGATATCGTGCCGACGTTCGGATCGCTGAACATGATCGGCGGGGAGTGCGACCACTAGACCATGGGCACCTTCAAACTCGACGGCAAGACCATCCCCTTCGAGCAGGGTGACTCGATTATCCGCGCGGCTTGGCGGCAGGGCATCGAGATTCCCCATTACTGTTGGCACGCCGGGCTGTCGGCGCCTGCCAATTGCCGCATGTGCCTCGTCGAGATCCTACCGAAACCGGGGCAGCGGCCGCTCATGCTCGACATCCTCGAGTGGGACGCCCAGGCCGGGGAGTACCGCCCCAAGCAAAAGCCGAAACTACAGCCGGCTTGCTACGTCGCGGCCGCCGACGCAATGGAAGTACTCGGTGACACGAGCGAGCACGTTCGCAGAGCGCGCCACGACGTGCAGGAGTTCTTGCTCCTGAACCATCCCGTCGACTGCCCGATCTGCGACCAGTCCGGCGAGTGCAAGCTTCAAGACTACTGGCTCGAATACGGGCGCTACCAGAAACGCATGCGCGACGAGCCGATACACAAGCCCAAAGCCGTCGTGTTCGGACCGACCATCGTTTACGACGCAGAGCGCTGCGTCATGTGCACGCGATGCATTCGATTCATGGCCGAAGTCGCCAAGGATCCCGTGCTCGATATGCGCGAGCGCAGCAGCCTGAACGAGATCATCGTAGCCCCCGGCCGCCAGCTCGATGGTCACTACACGTTCATGACCGAGCACGTGTGCCCGGTCGGTGCGCTGACGACGAAAGACTTCCGCTTCAAGGCGCGCGTCTGGTTTCTGCGCACCGCGCCGGCTGTCTGCCAGGGGTGCGCGACCGGCTGCAACGCGCACCTGGACTACGACCCGCGCTACAACCGCGCCTACCGCTACCGGCCGCGCGACAACGAGAGAGTCAACAAGTTCTGGATGTGCGACGAGGGAATGCTCACTTACAAGGAGGCGCACGAGGGCCGCATCCTCGAAGCGAGGGTCCGGGGCGCCAAGACGACGATCGCGTATGCGCTCGAGCAGCTGAAGGGGCTCTTCCTCGGCGCACCGCCGGCATCGATGGCGGTGGTGCTGTCGGCAGCGCACTCTCTCGAGGACAACTGGGCGCTGCGGGAATTTGCTTCGGTCCTGCTCGGCAGCAAGAACCTCTATTTTACGGGGCGGCCCGACGGCTATCACGACGACATCTTGATTCATCGCGATAAGAACTCGAACACGACCGGCGTGCAGCAGCTGGCGCCGGGCTGCAAGCCGCTTCGGGCGCTTCTCGACGACGTTGCCGCATCGCGCGTGACCCACGTCATAGCTCTCGGTGGCGCAACCCCTGTCGAACCGGCGGCGCTCGGCTCGACCACACTGGTCACGATTGCCGCGCACGAAGGGCCGCTCGCGCAGCGGGCGACCGTCGTGCTTCCGGCGACGTCCTGGGCGGAGCACTCGGGCACGTACATGAACGCGAAAGGTATGCGCCAGGTGAGCGAAAAGGCTCTCGAACCGCAGGGGATGAGCAAACCCGGGTGGCAGCTCATCGCCGATGTCGCCGTCGCCCTCGGCTACGAGCCCTCGTGGACCAAGTTGAAGCAAATCCGGGCGAGGCTGGCGCCGGGTACGGCCGCCGAGGCTCTCTCCGCATCGATCCCGCCGTCGCCCCCGGCGGCCCCTGCGGAGTGACCATGACCGTCGCTCAGCTCGTCTGGACGCTCATCAAGATCCTGATCATGGTCGGGTTCGTTCTGAACCTGGCTGCGATTCTAACGTGGGCGGACCGCCGTCAGAGCTCGATGATCCAGGACCGCATCGGTCCGAACCGAGCGGTCGTGAAGATTTTCGGCCGGGAGTTCCGGCTCGCGGGCCTCTTGCATCCCGCGGCCGACGGTCTGAAGTTCTTCACGAAGGAAGACTTCATGCCCCCGCGGGCCGACCGCCTGCTTTTCATGCTGGCGCCCATCATCGCGATGGCGATGGTCTTCACGCTCGTCGGGACCATCCCCTTCGGCGATACCATTTGTCCGCGTGAGTTCCGTCTGCATCTCGTGTCCGCGTGGCCTTTCATCGAGGGTCTCGCCGTGCCGCGCTTCGGGACGTGTTCGCCGGACCCGAGAAACGGCATTTACCCCATCGACCTGGTGGTTGCGCCGCTTGGCGTCGGCATCCTCTATATCTTTGCCATGTCGGGGCAAGGAATCATCGGCGCTGCGATCGCCGGCTGGTCGAGCGACAACAAGTTCAGTTTGATGGGCGCGCTGCGGGCGGCGAGCCAGATGGTCTCCTACGAAGTGACGCTCGGGATGTCGCTCATCGGGGCCATGATGATTTACGGGACCGTGCGTCTCGACGACATGGTCCGCTGGCAGGACGAAAACGCGTGGGGCATCTTCGTGCAGCCGCTCGCGTTCTTCCTCTTTTTTGCCGCCGCCGTCGCCGAAAACAAGCGCATCCCGTTCGACCTGCCGGAGGCCGAGAGCGAGCTCGTGTCCGGGTATTTCACCGAATACGCCGGGATGAAGTTCGGCATGTTTTACTTTGCCGAGTACGCCGAGGTCGTCACGGGGTCGATGCTCCTGGTTACGATCTTCCTCGGCGGGTGGGCACTACCGTTTTTGCACAGGGACGGGATCACCATTGCGTTTGGAAGCGCGACGCTCGTGCATTGGCTCATCCCGCACTTTTGGGTGATTCTTATCGGCGTCCTTGCGTTCTTCGGCAAGGTGCTGGTGGTTTGCTGGATGCAGGTGTTCGTGAGGTGGACCCTGCCGCGCTTCCGCTACGATCAATTGATGAAGCTCGGCTGGCGGATTCTGCTGCCACTTTCGCTCGCGAACATCCTCGTGACGGGCGTCGTGTGGCTGGCCATCGATGGCGCCGGACCCGGGGCAAGTAGCGCGCTGAAGGTCGCGGCCGACGTGACGCAGGCCATTGTCGCGGTGGCAATCCCGTACTTCGTGGCGCGCACGGTGGTGGGCTTGTTCGGTCCGGTCCAGCATCTGCGCACGCTTCTCGGCACCTCCGCCGAGGTCGCGGCGAAGCGCGGCGGGACCAAAGTAGAACCGATGCAAGCGTGAGTGTGACCATGGCAAATACGACGTTCCCGAAGAAACCGGCGGCCGCGATCAACGCGACGCCCGTGACCTACGCACCGCGTGATCTCGAGGTGAAGAGCTACCTGCCGGAGATCTTCCGGGGCGTCGGCGTCTCGATGAAGCATTTTTTCGGGAACACCCGCGAGATGCTCCGCGACAAGCGGCCCGACCCAGTGCTCGATCGGTTCGACGACGGCATCACGACGATCTCGTATCCGGAGCAGAAGCGGCCCTACCCGGCGCGCTTCCGCGGGATTCATCGGTTGACGACGCGCCCGGACGCGAGTGTGCGCTGCGTCGCCTGCCTGTGCTGCTCCACGGCTTGCCCCGCGCAGTGCATTTACATCGAAGCGGGAGAGTACCCGGAGGGGCATCCGCGGCGCGGGTACGAGCGGTATCCGGTGAAGTTCGTCGTCGACGAGTTGAGGTGCATTTTCTGCGGCTATTGCGTGGAAGCATGTCCGTGCGATGCGATCCGCATGGACACGGGGATGCACGCGGCGCCGTACGACTCGCGGGATCAGTTCGTCTACGACCGGGAGCTGCTGCTTTCGTTTCAGGGACGCGACGGCACGTACGAGACGACCAATCCGCGTCACGAGCCTGGAGATCCGACGCATCCGGGGTTGTCGAGGGAGCAGCATTAGGGGGTGGGTGACCGGGCTCGGGCGCGGGCGCCGTCGCAGACGCGGATGCGGACGCGGCGGGCTGGGGCAAGCGTTGTGCTCAACCTCGCCGACGGCAGCGGGTCGTTCGGACGCGTACGCACGGCGCGGTACCGCACGGCGCTTGGCTACGTACAGGCGGTGCCAGGCGGGCTTCTTGATTGCATCAACCGCGTCGTGGGCACGCTGGTGCGCGTGGCGGCGTGAAGATGGCGCTTGCGCTCCCGAACGCTCTCGCGCCACATGGACACAGCGCGTGCGCGTGCGCGTGCGCGTGCGCGTGCGCGTGCGCGAGCGCGAGCGCGAGCGCTGGTGCTCGCGCGTGGACCGTGCGATCATGATCTCTCCGGCCATGCGACGGTGGGTGATCGGACTTGGCCTCGCAACGTGCACGATTGGCGCGGGGCCACAGGCTTCGGCGGACGGTTCGCCACAGGCGATCCGCCAGGTCGTTCAGGAGGCGAAGCCCTGGTGCGCGCCGGAGGTGACGCAGCTCTCGGAGCAAGTCTGCTTCTTCGACGGCGGGACTCCGGCAGACGGTCGCCATACGCTCGTCGTGTACCTGCACGGCCTGCTCGCGACGACGCCGGGATTTCAGTGGCTGCAGCAGCGGGCCATGGCATTGCACGCGAAACGGCTCGGCTTCACGGTTCTACTCCCGACCTCACCGAGGGTGGACAGCTCCTACCAGTGGCCGACGTCGCAAAGAGCGCAGGAGCAACAGGAGCCGCAAATACTGGACGGTATCCACAAGGCTCGCGAGGCCCTCGAGGAGCGATTGGGGCACGGCTTCGACGAGGTGTTCGTTGTGGGCTTTTCGAGCGGCGCCTACTACGCGAGCTCACTCGCCGTTCGTGGCGTGCTCGACGTCGACGGCTACATCGTTCTCGCCGGGGGCGCGTCGTGGGTGCGCAGCCAACGCAGCACCGAAACGCACGCGCCCATTTTCGTCGGAATCAGTGCGGCCGATTTGCAGACGGCCAATCACTCGCGTGCCTTCGCCGCAACGCTTGCAGCCATGGGTTGGCCTTACCGGGCCGAAGAGCGCGATGCGGGCCACATGGTCGACTGGGCTTTCATGTCTCATGGCATCCAATGGCTTCGCGCGCGCCACCGTCTGGCTCAATGAAGCAAGCGACGGACCCCATGGTTTCAGACCTCTTGGCCAAGGCGCAAAGCGCTCGCGTGTTCGCCTACGCGCCCTATTCTGGCTTTCGAGTCGGTGCTGCCTTGAGAACTGCGCAAGGCGACGTGTACACCGGATGCAACGTGGAGAACGCCTCGTACGGGTTGACCGTCTGCGCCGAGCGCGCGGCCTTGTTCAAAGCTGTGTGCGACGGCAAGCGCGAGTTTTCGGCGCTGGCCGTCGTCGTCGACGCCGACGCCGAAGACCTGGCCACACCTTGCGGGGCATGTCGGCAGGTCCTCGCCGAGTTTGCGGAGGACCTCGTCATCGTGCTGGGCAACTTGAGTGGCGCGGTAGAAACCTACGGCCTCAAGCAGCTCTTTCCTTCGCCGTTCAAGTTGCGAACAAAGGAATCCTGAGGACGGGAGCGGATTTTCTTCGCTCACGCCGTTCTACTTCCGCGGCTACATCGAGCAAGCCCGTGTGACCGGCGTGAGCGCAGCCAACCCAGCCAAGGGCCAGCAGCATCGCAAGCGGTGCCAACGAACGCGGCAAGAATTGCTCGGGCATTCCTTGCAGTACTCGGTAGCCGAGCGCCGTTCGCGGAGCGCAACAAAGCGCAAGCCCACGGCGCCGCAGGGAGCAGGCGACACCGGTTTGGGGCTGTTTTAGCGCACTCGCGCGCGCATATTTTCAGGGCTTCACAGGCGGATCCGCGAGCTGCACGACGTGGTCGAAAAAGGCGGGCGAGAAGAGCGTTCCGCGAGTCTGCCGGGCCACATTGACGAAGACGTCGCTCCAAGCCTTCCTGTCCGCGTCGGTGGGATCGTACGTCGTCTTCGAAGCCTTCATACGCGCGAATGCCTGCGCGTCCGCGTTGCGGATCGTCTTGGTCAACCGGCCGTTCATTTCGGCGTAGTGCTTGAGCATCGGGTCGCGCAGATTCGGGGGCAGCCCCTGCAGCCGCGCCGATGAGACGATCATCGCGCCAATGGCAAACGCGCCGGTGTAGGTACTCATGTGGGTGACGCGGGACGCCCACTGGAGCTGCTCAGCAGCGAGGGGCGGCACCATCAGGACGTTGACCGTGCCGTTCTGTAGCGAGGGAAGGATTTCGGAGACCATGACCTGCTTGGGCGTAATGCCGCCGATCGTCGAGTAGATCTTGGGGGAAACGGCATCTCCCTGGATATACGAGCAACCTTTGCCTTGAAGGTCCTTCGGTGTGTGTATCTCGAAACCGACGCTCATGGTCTTGACGGCACCGATGTCGCCCCAGCCAAGGACGGTGAAACCCTTGCCCGCGAATTGCTTGTCGAGGTCGGGCGTGACCGCATTGCGCACGATGTCGAGCTTTGACCAATTCGAGAAGAGCCCCGGTACCTGGAAGATGAGAACGTCCGTCACTCCCGTCTCTGCCAGACCGATGGCGCCCATTGCGCCGCCGTCGAGTTGACCGGCGCGGATCTTGCGCACCATGACGACGTCATCGCCTGCTTGCCCGTTCCAGAGGAAGTCGAGCTGCAGCTCGCCGTTGGTGTCCTTGGCCACATCGGCCGCCCACTTGGTGAACTCCTTGCCCCAGGGCGATTCCTGCGGAGCGAGAGTCCCGATCTTGAACGTCGTGGCAGCATCCGCGCCGCGGGCAAACACGGTCACGAGACCAAGAACCGCGAGCATCGTCACGAACTTGCGAAACATTTGAACCTCCAGGCGGGCGGACCGTACCTCATCCGCTGTGCTTCTTCCAGTTGGACGGTTGGCTAGCCAGTATAATTCTCCACGCAGGAGCGTTTCTCACCCGCGTCTCACCCGCGCGCGCGTCGCTCGGCTTGTTCCTGTTCGGACGCGGTCAGGCGCGCCCATGGTACGGCCTCGAGGCGGGCATACCCGATGGGCTCACCTGACAACTCGCTCACGCCATAGTCGCCGGAGTCCATCTTGAGAAGCGCGCGATCAACGTCCGCCAGATGGGAGCGATCGTGGGCGAAACGTCCGATGGCGTCATGTTGCTCGAGGCTCTCCTCGGCCTCGTCCATCGCGTCGCCTCCGCGTTCGATGGCCTCGCGCACCGGTGTCATCACCGCCTGGCTGTCCTGAAGACGAACTCGTTCGGCAAGCAAGCGTGTCTTCAACTTCGACAGCTGCGCGGCGGTAAGCCCTGCTGAGTTCTTCGAAGCGGTCATCGCGCGACAGCTAGCATGATCGCGCGACGTCCTCTACGGTGGGTTCGAGGAATGGACCGCACTGACTCCGGAGCCCGCTGACCGTGTCGCTCGGTGGACTCCCGACCATAGGCGAGCTCGACACGAGACGCGGCCAAATGTTCCCCGCGTTGAGCGCGTCGCAAATCGCGCGCGTCACGGCGTTCGGGCACGAACAGTCCTTCGAGCCGGGCGCACTGATCTGGGAGCAGGGCGACCCCGACGTCCCCTTCTTCGTCGTGCTCGAGGGGCAGCTGGAGGTCGTCCATCCCAACGAGGGGTTCGAGCGCCCCGTGACGGTCCACCAGATGGGCGAGTTCACCGGCGAGATGGCGCTGCTGTTCGGGCGGCGAGCCCTCGTTCGCGCCCGCGCGCGCACGCGCCTGCGCACCCTTCGGATCGATTCCCAGCGCTTGCGAGCCCTCGTGCAGACCGACCCGGAGCTCAGCGAGATCGTGATGCGCGCCTTCATCCTGCGGCGCATGGCCCTCCTTTCGGAAGGCTGGGGCGACGCGCTCGTCATCGGATCGCGCGATTCGGCGGCGACCTTGCGGCTGCAGGCGTTCCTCGTTCGCAACGGGCAGCCGTATAAGTACGTCGACGTCGACCGCGATCGCGACGTGCAGGCCATGCTCGACCATTTCCAGGTGGGCCTCGAGGACATCCCGATCCTCATCTGTCGCGGTGAGCGCGTGCTCCGGCACCCGACGGACGCGGAGGTCGCCGATTGCCTGGGGCTCAACCCCGCAATCGAACCGATGCGGGTCTTCGACGTCATCGTATGCGGAGCCGGCCCCGGCGGTCTCGCCGCGGCGGTCTACGCTGCGTCGGAGGGGCTCGACGTAATAATCGTCGAGGCCGGCTCGCCGGGCGGGCAGGCGGCAACGAGCTCGAAGATCGAGAATTACCTGGGCTTCCCCACGGGCATCTCGGGGCAGGCGCTCTCCAACCGTGCGCTCGCGCAGGCCGAGAAGTTCGGTGCGCGCATCTCGGTCGCCCGCGGGGCGGCCAGGCTTAATTGCAACGAGACGCCGCTGCGAGTCGAGCTTCTCGGAGGCGACTCGCTGCGCGCGCGCGCCGTGGTCCTCGCGACTGGCGCCCAGTATCGGAAGCTCGAGCTGCCGAACCTGGCGCAGTTCGAGGGGGTCGGTGTGTATTACGCGGCGACGTTCGTCGAGGCGCAGCGATGCGGGGACGACGAAATTGTAGTCGTGGGCGGCGGCAATTCGGCTGGGCAGGCCGCGACGTACCTCGCGCGGAGTGCTCGCCACGTGCACATGCTCATTCGAGGGCCGGATA
>Ga0210409_10001156_pt1 | contig 36029 bp, 57 predicted proteins | sample IncBWH17MmetaG_FD_161649 | JGI IMG/M metagenome (GOLD analysis project Ga0210409, IMG submission 161649) | Forest soil microbial communities from Barre Woods Harvard Forest LTER site, Petersham, Massachusetts, United States - Inc-BW-H-17-M | ecosystem: Environmental > Terrestrial > Soil >... | reverse complement strand
GCGAGATCACCCACCTCAAGGAACTGATGAAAGAGAAATTCGAGGGGCGCGATAAAGCGATCACGCTGCTGGCGTCCAAGGTTCCGCTGATCGTCTCGATCGCCGGATTGCTCTTGGCCGCGATGGCCTACTTTAAGGGACATTGACATTTACTGCCGTTGGGAATAGAACCTTCCTATGGCCACCGCCGTATTCAGCTTCAAAGTAGACGCAGACGGCAAAGTGACGATGGCGCACGTCTTCTTTGGCTCCACGAAGCATGCCGCGGAAGCGGAGATGCGCGGCCACGCGGAGATTTGCCCAAAGTATGGACCGGCGTTTCGCGCGAATGAGACGATCGAGTTTGCGCGGGAGATCGATGCGCTGCCGCCAGCCGATGGCGACGAACTGGAAGAATGGCTGGATGCCGTCTTCGGCGAAGCAGACGAAGCCGAAGACGATGTGATCGAGATGGAGCGTGAGGAATGAGCGTTGCACACATCCGATCTTGGCCAGGACACGCTTGGCTTACAGGGAATGCTTGGATAGAGTTTGGTAGCCATCTACGTTGGGGATGGTTCCAGTTTTCATGGGTTTGGTTTGGTACTCGGCACTGGATCCAGATAGTGTTTTGATGGGCACCGCCGCTAAACTCGCAGTATTTCCGGCCAACAATGAGTCGTTGAGTGCTGCAGAGGAGTACGCGCTGCTCACCGGCGAAGAGATTTTCGCCGCATCGCGCGAGACTTCCCGCCAATTCAACGGCATTGTGCTAGCCAAAGCCACGGTGATCGTGCAGACGCGGCTGCGCTGTTCTTCTCCCGTGGAGCTCGCGCGGCGTATGGGCGTTGGCAAGTCCATCGTCTATCGCCACATCGCGGCGCGGCCCATTTCGGAGCATCTCTTTCGCCGTTACCTGCGCGATCTTGCTATCCTGCTGGAAGAGGAGCGCCAGCCGTGACGATCGTAGGGGTAGATTTAGGATTGTGCGTCTGTGGCCAGCGGATTTTCGCCACCGTCGAAGGCTGCGCGGTGATCCACGATCTTCCCTATTGCCAGAAATTCGAAGAGTTAGATCCTTATGAGTTTCTAAGGTACGTGCGGCGCTCGCGCGGCATCCCCGATGCCGCCGTGGAGCATGTCCAGTGAACCTTTCGCCAGCGCAGATCGCGCAGTACGCCGCCGCCGCCGGCTTCACCGGCAACGATCTGCTTACGGCCGTGGACATTGCGCTGGCCGAAAGCAATGGTGGCAATCCAAACGCCTATTTTAATGAATCGCAAGATGTGCCAGGACGCTACGGCCGCACAAGCGCCAACGATGGGAAAGGATCGTATGGGCTCTGGCAGATTTACCTGGCAGCGCATCCGGAGTTTGCTGGCGAGAATCTGGCCGATCCGCAAACCAACGCCAACGCCGCGTATTCGATTTATGCCATCGCCGGCGGCTTCACGCCGTGGAGCACCTACACCAGCGGCGAATATGGGATGTACGAATCGCCGGCAGTGCTGGCCGCCGTGGCGGCGTTTGCTCCCAGCGTGCAACCTGCCAACGTGCAACCTTTAACGCTGGATGCGTCGACGGGCCAGCCCATCGTTTCGCCCGCAGAGATTGCTGCAGGGGCATACCTGCCGCCGGCCAGCCCATCCGTAACCGATGTGCTGCTGTGGGGCGGCCTCGCCGTTGGAACGCTGTGGCTTCTCAGCGAGGTAATGTGATGCAAGCACGAATCGAACAAGGTTGCCTTAAACTAAAAGCCGATACGGACGAAGAGAAACAGATCCTGCGGAAATTCTATGACTCTTTCTTCGCCACGAAGGACGGGCTGGAAACCGATTTTGGTATCAGCGATGAAAACGATGAGACGTTTTTCCTCTTCATCCGCCCAGCCCCTAAAGTGAATTGAGGGCTTGACACGTACGCTTTTTGGTGTTTATCTCCTCCGCAAATGCTAGATTCCTTCATAGATTGGCTGCAAGATTCCTTGCCGATGCTGCTAGCTGGCATTCTCATTGTTCTCTTGATTGTTGGCGCCTACTATGCGGATAGATACTATTCCCTCCAATGGGATCGCTATGCTGCGGATCACCACTGCGCTGCAAGAGGTGTGAAAAAAGGCCAAGTAGTCACAAGCGTTGGGCCTTCGATGGGGCGCGATGGTGGCGTGACGGTCACTACGGGAGTTACGCCAGATCAAACTATTTATGTTTGCGATGGCGGAGATATCGTGATTCGATGACAGACCTCGAGCTGATGCAGTCCATCCAGACGAAATGGGGCGGCGCGATCGCCGAGGCGTGTAGCACGTCCAGCGTGCCGGCGGCCTTTCTGGCGGCGCTGATTGCCAATGAGACGGGCGGAAACTCCAATGCAAAACGATTCGAAAAAGGCGTGCTTGCTGCTCTCTGGGAAGTACTTCTGGGACGCAAAGAGGCTTACGGCAGCATCCAACGAATCGTGTTGGTCGGATACGTCGCCAATGTTGCCGTGCCCGCCGTCAACGTCCCCGCAAACCTTCCCTCTGATGCCTTCCAGCGTGTTGATGCTTTGGCGACAAGCTGGGGACTTACCCAGATCATGGGCTATCACATCCTCGAATCGAGTGCGCCCGTAAAAACCATCGCCGCGCTGCAAGATCCCGCGATGCACCTGGCGATGGCGCTGCGCCTGCTGGCGCAGTTTGCCGCGCAGTTTCAGCTCGACGTCACCAAAGATTTTAGCGCGATGCTGCATTGTTGGAACGCCGGCAGCCCCAGCGCGGCTACCTTCGATCCCAACTACGTCCCCAACGCGATGCGGCGGATGGATCTGTGGGCGTCTCTATGAACTGGCTTTGCCGAATTTGGCTTCATCAGTGGAACAAGTGGGAACTATGCGGACTTAAACCCGTTGGCGCGCCCGTCCAGTACGAAGGCCAGCAGCGTAGATGCGCGAAGTGCGGCAAATACCAAAAGAAAGTTTTGACGGTTTGGTTTGCGCGAGAGATTGCGACGTGAGCTCGCTGCCATGAAAGATGATTACGCCATCGCCATCATTGCCGCGATCCTTCTTTCTGGACGTGGAACCTACGATCAAGCACAGCATCCAGACAAGGCACAGCGCCTCTCTATGCTTGAAGATGAAAAGAGAATAGCTATTATGGAAGCGATTAATCTCTTGGCGCGCGCAAGAGAAATATCAATGGTGCAGCCATGAGCGAACTTTTGCAGATGCTGGACGCGGCCGCGCAGAGCATCGGCGCGGATATCGTGGTGGGCTTTATCGTGATCGTTTCGTTTGCGATGGCGCTGCTCGGCATCCTGTTTTTTCTGCTGGCGGTGCGCGGCATTTGGCGCTACCTCACTCGCCACACCGTAAACGATGTGATAGTCTCTTCGCAGCGGAAGGCGCTGAGATGAAAGAAGACACGAAAGCATCCATCGGTTTTGCCGCCGTATTAGGGACGCTTTTACTCTTTGGATTATCTGCATGGCAATGGCAATCACACACAGCGCAGGCGCAGGACACCCAAGAAATAAAACCCTACGTCTTCGCGCAACTTCCCCACGGACGCATCTATAAGACGGTCCACGAAGGCTGCGAACTCTTCATCACGGAAACAGAATCACATTGGGATATGGCTTATCGCGACACACAAACTACCTATAGCTACGCCGTAGCCACGGGCCGAGGCTGCAAATGATTTTTTTTGCCACCAGCACGGGCGAAGAATGGTTCACGTTTGGCTGGCCGCACGCGCTGATCCTCGGCTTGCTCACCGTGATCTATCTGCTGCTCACCTTTGCCAATAAGCTGCCGAGCATGGCCAGCTTCAAAGACTTCACGGATACGATCAACTCTGCCGGCGGGCACATCATCATCCTCACTCTTTTTAGCGCGTGGTTTTTTGTGGCGTCGATGCGGCTGATCTTCCACATTATGGCTATGCCCGAGGAGCTGATCACCAAGCAAAACGCCATCATCATGGCGGGCGTGGGCTTTGTCACAGGGACAGCCTTTGGCGGCGCTTGGGGCGCGCTGCTTAAGACGATGAGCGGCGTCAAAGCCAACGGTGTCTATCCGCCGCCCGCAGCGCCTTCCATCGATGTTCCCGCCGGCCCCACAGCCGCGCCGTCCGATTCAAATAATCCGCCAGCGGCCGGCGCGGCCCCTTTACCGTGAAAACCATAAATGAAATTCTGCTTGGTGGACTGCTGGCCGCGTTGATCGGTAGCGTCTTGGCGCTCTCTATTTGGGCACATAAGGAAGAGCCACTCATCCACGCCGCGCTGTGGAATTTTTCTTCCTCGAGCTACGACGTAAAAATGAATTCCGCGCGCGAGCTCGCCGAAACCAACAAAGTGCTGGCAGACGCGCACGATCTGATCGCCCATACCGATATCACGCTGAACGGGCCGAAAGGCCATCCAGGGCTGATCCCGCAAGCCACCGTGCTGGTGCAAAAGGCGCAGCCGGCGATGGATCATCTCACCGCGGCCGCCGCGCATCTCGATCAGGCCATCCAGCACACCGATGTGGCCATCCAGAATCTAAACGCGCTGTTGGCTAGCGGCACAGCCACGATGGCGGAAGTGCAGGCATCCGTAAACCGCGTGAACAATCTGATCGTGGCGCTGCAAGGGCAGGTGCAGGATCCATCGATCAAGATGGCGCTTGACAACCTGGCCGGATCGGCGAAAGCTATGGCCGATGGAATGCAGCAGCTCGCCGCCGCGTCCACCGATGTGCGCCAGATCGCCGATAAAGCCCGCGAGACGTATCTAAAGCCGGTGAACCTCTGGTGGGGCTTGGTAAAAGAATTGCTGCCGCTGGCGGGAAGTGCAGCGCAAGTGGTGAAATAGATGGAGCCGCAAACAACGCAATTTGAAGGATGGGCGGTAGTAGAACTTTTCGGCCACGCGAAAGAGATCGGCTTTGTCACAACGCGCTATTTCGGCACGGCGTGCCTCTTTCAGGTCGATGTGCCGGAACTTCCTGACCGCGAATTCGCTCTGCAAGCCCCTCAGTGGCTAGAACATGAAGGCCGCACAGTTCTTGCGCCGGAAGGTTCGAAAGTGAAACGCGCAGCGAGTCCAGGACGCACGCGGCTAGTGGGACCATCCGCTATTTATTCCATGACGCCGTGCACGCAGGAAACAGCGATGGTGGGAATCGAGCGGATGCAGCCACGCCCGCTGATTATTCTTGATCTGTCCAAAAAGCCCGATGCGCCAGCCGTTACCTGGCCAGAGACAGATGCCGAAACGGAAGACGAAGAAGAATCTCTCCCGTTTGAGCAATCGAGATAACTTTAAAAAAAAGGCAGACGCGAAAAGGGGGATGACCGGACCACCGGCTCCCCCTGAGTAGCAGAAAAGAGAAAACAAATGACAACACAAGCAACACCAGTAGCAACGTCCACCGCAAAAGTTGGATTTTGGTCGAAGGTTTGGCACGATGTGACGGTGGCGGAGCACGCCGTGGTGAGCTTCATCACGGGCGCAGCCGCCAAAGTGCCGGAAGCGGAAGCGCTGATCGCGCAGTATGGGCCGGAAGCGGCCACGCTGCTCAATTCCATCAGCGCGGGCGCCGGCAAATACGCCACCACGGCGGCGAATGCCGCATCCACGATCGGATCGCTGATTGAAGATGGCGGCAGCGCCGTAGAATCGAAGCTGCTCAATGTGGGATTCGATCAGACGCTGATCAACGATATCAAGAGCCTGTGGGCTAATTTGAAGGCGTCGACGCCCGCAGCCACTCCGCCGGCGGCCGCTGCTGCGCCCGCTGCGAAGTAAACAACTCGTTTTCCCCAAAATGCGCGCCGTCAATCCGTAGGTAGGCCACTACGGACGCGGCGCGCCGGTTTTTTGTGATAGACTGGCATCTCTCCGTCCAACCGCAAGGGGAGTGTGTAGCGCCGGCGTTTTCAGGTAGCACGCTGGAAGCGTGACGCGCGTAGGGCTGGGCCGCACTCCCCTTCCCTTTTGCCTTTCTCCGCGATACACTCTCGCCACAGGAAGTACGCAGTACCACACTGCAAGCAAATCCAAACGGGCAATGCGCCTTCGGTGGTTCGACCATCGCGCATCGCCTGTTTTTTTCGCGCGGCAAGCGCGAGCGTGGAAAAGTTATTTTGTTAGGAATTTTTCGCAGATGGCGCGCCAGCGGAGCCCGATGCTCACGCCGAAGATGCGGCCTTTGATGACGTAGCGCACCACGCCGCGCGGATGCCGCTCTTCAAAGCGCCGCAGCGCCTGGTACACCGCCGATTCCGTCGCCGGCTTCATGGCGTAAGCCCGAGATCGGCCGCCGCGGTGGGCGTCCAGTTCCATATACGCTGCCAGCCGTGCGCCTCGATCGGTGGATCTACGGGCGCCACATCGCGCAGTATCCACGCAAAACGGCCCGCCACGTAGTTTCCAAAGAGACGCTCGCAGTCCCACCCATTCTTTGGCTCAAACGGATGTTTCAGCTTACGCGCTTCCGTCTCCACCAGATGCGTGGGCAACACAGCCACAAGCTGGCACGTAGCCACGATGCAGCCGAATGGTAGTTTTTCAAATGGCGGGCAAATCGCTGGGCATCCGCGAACGGAATTCATCTTGAGATGGAGCATCATGCCGTCTACGTCGCGTTTTTTACCAGCGTGAATCGCCAGCGGCCCGCGGTAGTCCGTCGACCAGCTTCGCGTTTCCACTTCTTTTAACCCGTGAGCTACCAACCACGCCCACGGCTCATGTAGTGTGATGGCTTTCATTGGTGGGAGAACCAACGCAGCCACAGCCAACGGTCCCACGTCCAGCGGGAAGCGTAGATGATCAGCAGCTCGGCGAGCGAGCCCGCCAGCACGCCGACGATAAACTCACGATGCGTCGCGCAGAAGCGCGCCAAGCTAAACGCCAGGAAACTCATTCCATTCCCTCCCGTCCAGAAGCCGGCCAGACAGCTTTTTGCCGATCTTCGTAAGCCAATCGCCAGATTCCGTCTTCATAAATTGCGGGCCGATGTGTTCCTCCGGACCTTCGGCGAACGGCGGTCCCCACTCGCCCCACTGTTTGAAAAAGAACGGGACTTTGGCTGCCTGGCACTGATCGCGAAGGGATCGTGGCCAATCCGGATGCATCGCCCGCGCGTGCGGGCCGCTCTCTCCGCCACAGATCACCCAATCAAGTTTCTGGCGTGGGAATCCGTGGGGATTGTTTTCGTTCCTGGTTAGTTCGTATCCGGTGTGATCCCACCACTGACCAGTGAGGAAGTTTGTCCGTATCCCATCAGGACGCATGCCATCCGAAGATAAATTGCAAGTGAGATCCAGCGGACCTAACAGCGGCTCGCAAGATAGGAAGCGTACAGCCGCCGGCGTATCCAGCAGCAGTGGGATGCGCTCGAAGGCAAAGTGCTGATTCTCGACGCTCACGCCAAGCCAGACGTTGGGCAGCGGCTTCGCCCAATGGCCGTGGATTTTCCATTCTTTCGAAAACCACGCAAACATCCGCTCGGGCCGTTTCGTGAGCACCTGGAACGTATGCCGCTTGCAGTCCATGAATACCGTCATCACGTGCTCGATCCATTCGTCTTTTACGTCTTCGTGGAAGAGATCGCCCATATCGCAGACGAAGATGCGGCGCGCTTTTTTCCATCTCTTTGGCTCATCGCGACGTTCGCGGAGCCATCGGACTTTGCCGGTCCAGCGGACGTGCCGCTGGCCACGTACGGCTTCGTTCGGTGGAATGATGGCCAATCCCTTGTACGCTGGAACATGCGCCAACCGCGAAGCCGCCAGGCGCGCGGCGTAGCAATTCGCGCAGCCTGGCGAGACTTCCGTACAGCCCACGATGGGATTCCACGATGCGTCCGTCCACTCGATCGATGTTTTGCCCATGCGTCCCTTAGTTTATTTTTCAGGCGGGGGAATGGCGTCCACTTTCGTGGGCGCAGCGGTATTTGGATTTTCCCCCGCCTGTCCGCTGCGGACGCGGATTCGATTGTCCTGGCGGCGCTCTTTTTCTCTGCGCTCTACCGTGTCCATCTCCAGACGATGCTTTAGCCACTTCAAAACGCGCGATGCGGCGATCCATCGGCTCACACTCCCAGAGACAAAAGGCGGATCTGTTCGATTCGTTTCACTTCCGCAACGCACCAACTGCCAGAGCTGCCGGCCACTTTGTCAAAGAAGCCCATCAGATCGCGCAGCGCTTCCACGTAGATGGCGTTATCGTGCGCCGCGGCGGAGACGGATGCCTGCAAGGAAGTGATTTGAGCCGCCGCCGGCGCCTTGCTTTCCTGCAGACGCTCGACAGCCGCGCGCGGGATGCGCACGCTCGGCGACGTTTTGAACGCTTTCCGCTTCACGATGGGAAGTACATCCTAGGTTCGTTAGATTCACCCTGCGATGGATTCTGAAAGATTTGCATGTGCAACAATGCCCGGCATTCCGAGCACGCCACGGAAAGCACCGTAAACGATCCGAGCATGTAGGGGGAACCCGTTGATGGCGCGCAGGTCCGCTCCACAGTGCGGGCATACGGGGATCGGCGGCGCTGGAATCGTGCTTTCCGGCTCTGTGCTCATCAGTTGTATCTCCCCTTGAAACGGCCCGGCATGTGTCTTTCGGCAAGATCGCGAAGCGCGTTGATACGGATGCGTTCTCTTTCTCTGGCGGCTTTCATTTCGCGATCCCATCGGCGTTTATCAATCGCCGAGCGCACCATGTAATAGATGGTGAGCCACCAGGGAACATGCCGCGCGTGAATGATGTGCGCTGGCCGGATGGGCACCGGCTCTGGCGTTCGAACGCTATGGTAAAGAATAGGCTCTTGGCTGTGGTAGTAGTAGCGCCCGCGAAACGCTCTCACTATTTTGTATGTCGTATAGAGATCGCGTTTTTCCACGATCAGATCGAAGTCGCCTGATCGAATCCGGAGATATCCCCACGGGTTTCCGTCCACGATGCGTTCGGCGAGGCTCATTTCGCTTGCTTCCAGTGGCCGGTGTGGCACTGCGGACAGATTTTGATGTAGCGGGCATCCGTCACGGGGCACTGGCACACCTGCAGGTCCATGATTCTCGTTGTGGCGAGATCGGCGATCCTGTGGGTGGTGGTGTCCATCAATCCGGCGCAGCCTTCGATGTGTTCCTGCGCGCGGATCACGTAGTTTTCTTTGCAGAAAGCGAGTTGTGTGCCGCATGCACAGGTGAATACGAAGCGCCAGGCTGGCCATTGTTTCCAGGTAGTCCCCGCCTGACCATGCGGCGGTTTTACGACGCCGCGGAAGCGCCGCATCCACCATCGCTTCACCCCTGCGAGAAAGGTGTTCATTTCTGCGCCTTTTTCGCTTCGTTCTCGCAATTCGTACACGTTACTTCTAGCCCGACAATGGGACTCGCGCTAACGGAGAATCCCATCGCCGCTGCAACGGATGCGAGTTTCTGCGCGTGCTCTTCGCATGCGGGAGTGTCTTTCCCTGGCCAATGGACAAGTTGCGTTGCTAGTTTCACGGTTATTCCTCTACGATGTGGACTTTCATGCCGGGGACGGCTTGGTATTGGTTGCCGTCGCGGATTAGGAATCCCATTTCTGTGATTTTGGCCAGCGGCTTGATCACGGCGGCGTTGCTACTCTTCTGATCGAACCATCCGCGGCGCTTGAATTCTTTGGTGATGGTGCCGCCATCTTGCGGCGAATCAAAGAATTTCTGGCTGATCAGCAGCGCGATGCGGCCGTCCGTGGATTCGTCGGACATTTCCAGCGTGCGCCGCTTCACATTGACGGCGATTTCAGGAACTTCCCGCAGAAGTTTGATAACGCCAGGGTCATGGCGTGCGCGTAACAGGAATTGATTAAAGAGCGGCTCAATGTCCAGCGCGCGCACGTATTCGCCGTTCGTCGCGGCGGGCATGCCTTGCCTCGTAACACCGCTAGCTACGCCCACCGCCGAATCAAGCCCATCACGGTATGCCTGAAATTCTTTCTTCAGCGCTTCGTATTTTTCTTTCCAGATGGCTTCCTCCTCTGGCTCGCAGCGCCCCTTGCCGGGAGCCTGCTCGCTGGTCTTTGGATCGTCATGCGGTGCCACGGGCCGCGCATCACGCGCAGCAGCGCTTGTACGTGCGGCTTCGGGCTTCGCAAGCTGGCGATCTCTTCCGTTGTCAGTGTCAATTCTAGCCGGTTCATGGTGCTGTCTCATTTCTCGCGGGGAACTCGTTTCGCCTTCTTTTTGGGCTTCGCTGGCAGCTTGATCTGCCCTTTCGCTTCCATCTCGGCGAGCGCTACGGCCAGCAGTAGCGTATTGATTCTCTGGATGGGCTTCTTTGTGCTCACTGGCGTACTCCTTCAAAATGTCGCGGGCGGATTCGACGTCTTCTTCGCCGCGGGCGATGGCTTCGGCGTGGGCAGCCGTCATCCACGCCGGCTGTACGTACACTTTGTGCATTTCTCGCCCAAAGCACACGTAAAACTGTCCTTTGCTCAATGTGGCGATATCCGCCGGCCGCGGCCGCTTGGCCGGCAGCCCTTCGGGCATGTGTTCCAGCGCCCGCCAGATTTCGCGCGTGGCGCGCTGCACGCCAAAGAGCCACACGCCCACCTGGCGCATCAGCACATCGGCGACGCCGGCAAGATCCTGCGAGTCGATCCACAGAAAGTTTTTCATGGCGGCGGCTTCGCGGACGTACTCTTCCGCCGCCAGGCGCACCGGCGATCCGCGAAACTTGGGCGCGAACTTCCACGCCTCGGGAATGATGTTGATGGTGCCGTCCAGGTGTTCGCGGATACGGTCTGTTACGGAGCGAATCACCAGCGCCTGTAGGGGGAATTCGTAGTCGCGCAAGTCCATCACGTTCAAGCCAGGCGCCAGATCGAGCGCCGTGGTGTACGGCATCTGGCCGAGCTGCGGCATGATATCGTCCAGGTACTTGTTCAGAACATAGTAGATATCGCCGCTCAAGCCGCGCGCCGGCTTTTGCGTCCAGCGCTCTTTTGGCTCGGCGGCTTGCTTGCCGCGCTTTGGCTTCGCTGGCGGCAGCGGCGGCGCCTTCACGCCTTCCAGAAAGCGGCGGATGTTGCGCTGTACGTCTTGCAGTGTGCGGGCGCCTTCGCTGGCGCGCATGATCCAGCTTTGTTCGAATTTCAGTTTGGTTTCGGTGGACGCTTCCAGCAGCGATTGGACAAACTTCCAGTCCGCGCGCTCTTGGAAATACGGCGGGATGTTGTGCATCACGTGGAAGCTGGATTCGCCGCGCTTGGTGACGTAGGCCACCGCCTGCAGCCCAGAGCGGGAGATCAGCCCCTCGAGCGTAGTGGTTTTGCCGGATTCCTGCGTCTGCCCGGTGACGGCGGTATGCCGCAGCGGTATCTCGACAGGTTCGCCGGTGCCCACCACATAGCCGAGATGGATCGATTGCGTCACGCAGCTTACTCCGGTACTTTCAGTCGTTCGCGAACTTTGTTCGCGAACTCCTTGAGTACCTCTTGCTTTTTCGCCGTAAAGGCGGCGGCGGCGGCGGCGGCGTCGGCGGCGGCGGCGTCGGCGGCGTAGGCGGCGGCGTAGGCGGCGTAGGCGGCGGCGTAGGCGGCGTCGGCGGCGGCGGCGTCGGCGGCGTCGGCGTCGGCGGCGGCGCGCGCTTCTCTAACTTGGTCGATTGTGGCTTTGCCTTGTGCCCACGCGCGCGTAATTTCGATCGATTTGCGTGGACGAAGATCCTTCGGATACTTTCTCTCAAAGAAAGGCAGTGCTGTTTCCGCTAGATCGCAGAGTACCAACACGATCTCTTGGCGCGTTGGCCATGCAACGGTGCCGATCATGCGGCCACAAAGCCACAGCATCCAGTCCGCACGTTCGCACTGCTGCCAAGCCTCGGCGAACGTTTTGCCCTTCACCCACTCCACAGCTTCTTTGCAAGCTCCCATCGCGCGGAGTAGGACTAGCAGTTCTTTGGCGTTCACTGTTTGACCTCGCCGGGCGAATGCGCGAACAAAACTGGCGCTTTTGCCTCGCCGGTGTGGCCGTCAAACCATTGATAGCGCACATCCGTGCGATCCGTATAGATATCCACTTGGGCGGGAATGTAGAGCGACGGCTTGGACTCGCCTACGTCGACGATATTAAATGCAGCTAGGCCGTGCAGAATCGGGAAGCTGGCCAGCGGCTGCTTCTGGTAGACGATCGTGCCCACGGCGAACTTGGCCTCGCAGCTTTCCGCGCGAGACTGCCACGCGGCAATCACTTTTTGCGCGGTGTTGACGGTCTTCTGCGTTTCCGCGTTGGCGCTCTCGATCGATGCGCTTACCGCAGCGTTGCCAGCCTGCACTTGGTTTGTGACAATGTGCAGGACGATGATTGTGGCGAGGATCCCGCCAGTGATCCCGCCTAACAGGAAATTCAGAATCGGCGATTTCGTCATTAGATTTATCCTTTCGCGTGCTCTTCGATAAACTCGGCGGCCTTCGCCGCCATCTCTACGTCTTGTGCCAGGCTAACTTCCAGCCGTGTCTTCCCTCCCATGAGCCAGCCCGCCCAAAACGCGACCATGGGATCCTTTGCATCCGGCACTTTGCCGGTAATCTGGTAGTGCCGAAGAAACTCGCTGACTTTCATCGCGCGTACTTGAGATCGAAGGCGGCCGCCGTCATACGTGTTTTTTCGCGGCGTTGGCGTGCGGCTTTCTTGCTGATGGGCGCGACGCCACTGCGCCGCGCTTCCCACTGCACGAAGGTTTCGCTCTCGGGCCGCGCGGCCTCTGGCCGCTGATCGTCCGTTCGCTGGTGAAGCAGGTCCTCGCTACTGTGGACTGTGAGGGTAGGATGCTGCCTAGCACTCAGACCCGAGAGATCGTTTCGGAGCGTCACTTCGGCGGCGTGCAGCCGATCGTCGGCGACGTCGACCAACTTCCGCAGCCAGCGCAGCGCAAACCGCCGCAGCGCGAGTTTCGTGGCGGGAGTCATGCGGGCCGCCCTTCGCGGATGGCTTTGCCGCACGGCGGGCAGAGGAAAACAACGCTATTCGAATCGCCGCGCACTACCGATTCCGTTTCGTCGTGGCAGCAGACGCACGGCCCGCTGATGACGATCGTTCCTGGCGCGATCGGCGTATAGCTGCCAGATCCAGCGTCAAACACTTCCCATTCAGGAGCGGCACTTCGATTGGTTTCGACCATAAAGCATCCTCCCATCCAAGCAATCCCAGGGCGTGAACCTGTCCACTGAATCCCTTGCCAGTATCACCGGCTCCCGCGAACAGTTCCATCTGTGCCGGCGGCTTCCGTGTCTTCGTTGACTTCATCGTCTTTCTCATCGCTGCGGGCACCACTTGCCGCGGCTTTGCCATCGATCGGCGCCGGCGGCGCTGGCAGGTAGCGTTCAATCCAGCTTGCGATCCAATTATGGTGCAAATCCCACACAGGATGCCCGCCAAGCGCTTTTTTTAGCGTTTCCCACCGGAAGGATGCCGCCATCGCCAATCGTAGCTGTGGGTAGCTGTAACCGTGCGGCGCGCCTTCGTGGGGCGCTTTCTTGAATCGCAAAAGCCGTGCGATCTGATCTGGCCGTAATGCCCGTATTTGCTTACCCCTTGCCATATACGAACAATACGATATTTACGATTCTTTGTCAAGCACTATTTTCGAGCCGCACACGAATAATTGTGGATGTTTTTTCTAAGTCTAATAGATACAGGCATGTGCGGTCTGTGCGGCGCGCTGTGCGGTTTCACAGTTCGGCCTATTAAAAACTAAGGACTTAAAAGCGGAGTTGTGCGGCCTTTTTTAGACTCTCTAAGAAAAGAAAAGAGTTAGAGTGTTTTTGTGCGGGAGGATGTCTAAAATCCTTCTCGATTCTAGGTGTCAGATTATTCTAACAGTAGTGGATATACGATGTATCCGTTTTTTGTGCGGTTTCGGAAGTGCGCATATCCACACTCCGCACAAAAACACACCTAAACCCTTTGCCATCAATGAATATGCAATTATACACCGCACATACACCGCACAAGCTCTATTCATTCTAAAGGGGTTGCAGGTGAAAACCGCACAAGACTTCGCACGATAGGGGTTGTGCGGTCTAGTGACCGCACACGCCAAGACATTCGCCGGCGAAGTTTAGATCAGATTGGGCTGCACGCGGATCGCTTGAGGGGACAAACTCCACTTGTTCTAAGGGAACGCAAGAACGATGGAGGTACATCACTTCGTCCATTTTTCGGTTTGCGATGCTTCCAGTGGTTCGAAGAGCGTGATCAATCTGGACGGCCCGCTGCCAGTCTCGGGGATTACTCTTTATTTCGATCCACTCATCATCGCTGTGGAACGGGCAAAACACGCATGCACTTCTAGGAACGCGGTGCGGTACCTGAGAAGCAAGCCACTGCTCGCACCATCGTCGTGTGATGAATCGCTCGATCAAGGAAAAATGCCGCCGAATATAAAGCGGTGCTGGATTGGATTTTTCGAGCCGTGCGGCGCGTCCAGATTCATTCAGCGAATAGCCAATATAAACGTGGACTAGAATTCCGCGTGGAACGTGTTGGCCGGGGCGCAAACCTAAAAAATCTCTCCGAAGCGCTTTTCCGATAGGTTGCAACTTGTACTCTTTGGTGCATTGCCGCTTGGTCCGTGCGACACGTTCCCCGTTCGTAGTGAAAGCAGGGATCGCGGCGAAGCGCTGGCCGGTTGAGTTTTCTCCCTTAATCAGATCATCGCCTAATTTCCCGTGTGTCGGAGTAAGAATCGGCGGGCCATTCAGTGATTTTAGCCAAGCTAGGTGTGCCATTGTGGCTTCCGGCTCTTCCTGAGTATCGGCAAAGATCGCAGCATCCAGCTTATGCGGCATTCGTCCTTGCAGGAAAAACAGATAGAGCGTGGTGCTTTGCACGCCTGCGCCAAGATTCAGAATGTGGAATTCTTTCATTGTGGCAAACGCTCGATAGAAAAGCCCCACTTTAGCCAGCACATCACGAAAACGAACGACTGCGGATCAAAAGGGCGAGTTACCCATGCGGATGGGATAAGGTAGAAATTGATCGGCGGAAAGTTAACCACTTTCATTCGTCGGACGATTCGGCGGCGGCGATGCCATCCGCGGTGATTTTCTTTTTGAGACGCAGCACCGAATAGCGGCTTAATCCAGTTTCCTGCACCACATCGTTGGCGTGCATCCCCGCCACCAGGTACTGCACGGCGCGTTTCCGTAGGATATCCAGCATCGGCCGCGTGGAAAACTCCGCTGCGCCTTCGTTCACGCGATAGCTAATCTCAAACGGCTGTGCCCACTTCGCAAAAAAGCGGCCATCGCGGCCGCGGCGCCGCAGCTTCGTGATGCGGCATTCGACGCGCAGCCCGTCTTCTGCCGTGTACTCTCCGTGCGTGCGCAGTTTCAAATTGCAGGATAGCTGGATTTCTTTTTTCGAAGTCCCAAGCTGATCGCCGCTCTTCCCCGCGTGATGCACCAGAAACACAGACACTTTGCGGCGGCGCAGCGCGAGTATCCATTCTTGCGTGGTAGACCAGTCTTCCGACTCTTTATCATCGCCGCCAGGGCAGAGCGTGGAAATGTTGTCCAGAATCAGCAGCCCGCCTTCGATGCAATGCTCTTCGATTCGCGCGCGGCCTTCTTTTGTATCGATTCGCGGCGGAAACTTGGGTTGCTGATCCGGCGTGATGATCTTCATAAATCCGCGCACCGGCACCACAGGGATAAACGCTTTCGCAATTTCTGTTTGGCGTTCCTGCAGCGTGAGCTGATCCATTTCGCCGTCGACGTAGACAACGGGCCGCGCTCTTGGGATATCCCACACAAAGACTTGCTCTGCGCCGATCGCCACGGAATAGGCGATGTGCAGCATGATGTACGTTTTCCCCGCGCCGGTAGGGCTGAAAATCATAGCGGAGTTACTGACTGGCAGAATCGGCTCGATCACAAAATCAATCGGATCCAGTTTCAACTGCAGGAAGTCTAGAACGTCGACGGCCACTAATTGGTTGTGTCCGTTGCCGTTCGTAGACATTTTCAGAAACTCGGCCAGGTCTGCAAAAATCTGGTGAGAGTTGCCGTCTTTCGTCCAGGCTTGCTGCTGCAAATCGTGCGTGGTGCGGATGATGGCGCGCAGGCGCTCTTTCTCTTTCACTATTTTGGCGTAGTGCTCCACGTTCGAAACGCGCGGCATGCCATCGGCGAGCGATGCCAGATAGGCGTCGCCGCCGGCCGTTTCGATGGTGTGTTCTTTGTGGAGCGATTCGGAGAGGGTGAGCAGCTCGATTGGCGAGCCCGCATCCGCGAGGCGCAGCATGTGGCGGAAGATCAACTGATGGTGCGTGTGGAAAAAATCGGCGGAACAAACATTCTTTGCGGCCACGGCGAGCGCCGAGTTATCCAGCAAGACGGCGCCGAGGATGGAGCGCTCCGCGTCTATATTTTGCGGCGGCGGATTGTCGGCACTTGTTCGTGAGCGGGGATCGGATGGCATTGGGCTGTCGTACTGCGGAGAAGGGAAGTGCCGAGCGCGCAGGAGCCCAATTTCCTAAACGCCCGGCACCAAACCCTCAGTCTCAACAGGGACGCGAAGGAAGGTACGCCCAACGGCGCGAACCTGTCAAGCACGCAAAACGGGCGTGTGTCTGTTCAATAACGCACACCTTGTGGAATTGTGGAAAACGCTAGGATTGGCGTTTCGGTTTGCGCAGGTTTGGAAAGTTACGCTTTGAGCGTCGCCAGTTCCTTTTACGCTTGGCAGTCCGCACGTAGGGCGTAACCTTCATGCCGGCTTGGGATTCGCGGGCGCAGCGTCGCGGAGACGTGCTTCGGCGGCTTCCGCTTCCGTGGCCGCCACGATGAATTTATCCAGAAATTCGGAAAGCCGCGGCACGTTCGAGAGGCAGCCTTTCAGTTCCGGCTCAAACGTGAAGAGCATCATCAATCCGTCTTTGCCTGGTTTAAGGCGCGGATCGAGCGATGGCGGATTCAGCAGCGCGCCCACGATGCGCGGATCCGTGTCGTAGAGGAATTCCAGAACTTTGTCCACGGCTTCATCCGTGGGGAATTCCATATTCGTAACGATCTTCGCGATATGATTTTCAATTTGCTGGAACGTGAGCGCAGGCGCGGCCGGCGGCGGTGCGGCTTGTGGGGCTGGCTGCGGCGTGGGCAAAACGGCTGGCGCTGGCGGATTCGGCTGGGGAACATGTTGCACTGGCTGCTGCGGCATCGCGCTGCGCTGAATCTCCGTGATGCGCGCATCCGCTTCGCGAGATAATCGGTATTCGTGCATCACCGTCCCCAGCACTGGAATAAATTCGCGCCCGATATCGAGCAACGTGGTGCGGCCAGTGATCGCCGGCGCGGGATTAAGAATCTTTTCCACGGCGGCATTCAGAATGCGGTCCATCACCGGATTGCCAGCTAAACTTCCACCACTGCCATCGCCGAGCACTTGCTTCAATCTTAAAAACGTTTCGATGGGATCTGGCGGCGGCGCAAGCAACTTCTGAATCATCGCTTGTTTAAAAGCGCGGTCCAGTTCGCTGTCTGCGGATGGCGCAGGCGTTGCAGGTTGTGCCTGGTGGCGCATTACAATTTCCGATGCGCTGCGCAAGACTTCCATCGAAAGGCGCAGCGCGTCTGGTTGCTGATTCGCCATCGCGTCGATCGCTCTGGTAGCCACGCTCGCATCTGTGGCCGCGTGTGGCAGCGGATTCGGTTGAGACACATCCGGCGGATATTTCGGCGGGGCTTCGTTGATGCACTTTCCTTCGCAGATGCGCTCGCCATTCGCGCGCTTCAAAATTAGCCGGAACGCTTTGCCACCATACTTCTGTTTGATGGCCAGCTCGATATCCTCGCGAGAACTTAGCGGCTGCTTCGTACCATCGGGCATCGCGATATAGCCAGGACATTTTTCGAGAGTGTTCGTGCCGCCATAGAGCGATGGCTTGGGATCCTCGCGCAAAATGTAGAGTGTAAAATCGTCTCCCCACATCTGCGGCGTCATCTTCTCGATAAACTCCCAAAATTCTGGTGTGGTGCGTCCGGTTTTCTCTTGCGCGAGCTCGGCGGCACTAACGGTGCGCGTTCTGGTGACTTTTTCGACTACGGGGGCGTCTGTGGCCAATCTTTTTCCCTCTGGGCAGGCATCTTATGCCCACTAATGGGCACCTGTCAACCTTCGTACAGCGTCGTACCTGCCCGTACGTGGGCATAGTACTTGACGTACTGTACGTGCGTGATTGACACAATCGATGCAAAAAAGAGACAGTTGCGCCCGTGGCGAAAGAACGCACAATCCGGATTGGCCGCTGATGCCGATCGCGTTTCCGCAGCAGCCGCTTTATCGAGTGCCGCTGATGGGCGGCGACGCTGGCGTTTCCCAAACAATCGATCAGATGCGCAGCTTGGTGAACGAAGCGATCGCCGATCCTTCGATCCTTCGCATCGCCAAAGATATCGTGCGCGGCGTCCCCGCCTTTGACGATACTTCGGAAGCGGAAGCGCTCTACAATTGGGTGCGTAACAACATCCGTTTCACGAAAGATCCCGTCAACAAAGAGACTCTCTATCCGCCTTCGGAGCTGCTGCAGATTCGCGCCGGCGATTGCGACGATATCTCCATGCTGCTCGGCACGCTGCTGATGGCCATCGGCTATCCCGCGCGGCTGATGACGGTAGCCGCGAACGGCGACGAATTTTCGCACGTCTACGTGGAAGGCCAGATCAATGGCCAATGGATTCCGATGGATCCCGCGCGCAGCGATTCGCAATTCGGGGTTGCGCCGCCTTCCTACACACGCGCGCGCTGGTGGAGCCTTTCCGATTCTTCGCAGGGCGATCTGCCGGGGGCTTTTTCTGGATATCGGTCCCGACAACTGGCATTCATCGGCGGCGGGACGCTCGGGCACTATCAGCGTTTCAAATCGCATGTGAGCGGCATGGGAAGCTATGGCAGCGTGGCTCGCCATCGCACCATGATGGGCCGGCATCGCACGATGGCTGGACCTCCTCAACAACTGGCATTCATTGGCACGCCGCCGGATCAAAGCGCCGTCAACGATCTCACGAACAACGGCTATAATCCCGCCACCATAAACCAACTGATCGCGATGGGCGCCAGCAACGAACAACTGCAAGCGCTGCCTTTCCCCGCCGATCCTGCCAGCATGCAAGCTGCGGTAAACGCGCTTGCGGCGCAACTCGGCGGCACAACGGCTGCGCCTGCATCGTCTTCGCCAGCGGCCACCGCGCCCGCTTCTGGGCAAATCACTTCGTCCACGATCGCCACAGTGGATCAAGGCATCGCGGATATTATTCGCGCGGCCTCGGGCCAGCCAGCCAGCCCGTTTAGCTACACTTCCGGACCTTACGCTTCTTTCCAGACGGCGTATTCGCCAGGCGCCGCGCCGCCTGCAGGCTATCCCGCCGCGGTGACGCCAGGCGTTTCCGTAACCGGCAGCTCAAACTGGATTTTGATCGCCGCGATTGGGCTTGGCGCGTTGATGCTGATGAGGCGAAGATGACAGTCGGCGCGTATCAAGGCGTGGTGGATTTCGCGTATCCCGGCTGGCGGCTCACCGTGCCCGGCGGCCCGGCCGGCGGACACTACAAAGGCTTCACGCACACGGAAGCCACCGGCACCACCATCCTTCCTCAAGATGACTACGAACAAGATCGCGGCGATGGCATGTCTTCGCATGATGCGGTACACGCTTCGAAGAGGAATCCTCGCGGCATCTATCGCAGCTCGGCAGAAGTACCACCTCGGCCGAACGCGAGCGGCGCGGCGCACACCTATCGCGGCTTTCAGACGCGCCGCCATGCGGGCACCTCGGTAGCGCCCGGATCTTTCCCCGCGGACTTCAAACAAACCGGCGAAGACGATTTTCTTTCGCTGGCAGAAAACGCGCCGCACTATTTCACGCCGGGCGACGTAGCTTCCAGCCTGCTCGGCGATATGGGTGTGGCCTTCCGCAGAGTCGACGGCGGCCCGATCAGTGTGGTGGACGGCAGCCCGGTTTTTTTGCCGCAGCGCGGCGCGCCGATTTTCGAAACGTTCACGCCGCAAGCGCCGATTGCTGTGGTCACAGGCTCTTCCGTAGTTTCTTCCGCGCCTGCACCTGCGCCGCCAGCCTCGGGCGCCACCAGCGTGGTAAATCAGCCCACGGCAACGCCCGCACCTGCGCCGCCATCGCCAAGCATTCCGGTTTATAGCGCGCCGCCTGTTTCTCCCGCGCCTGCGCCCACCGTGGCCACCAATGAAGTGGTGCCGCTCAACGATGGCAGCGGCAACTATCTGAATGTTTCCACCGGCCAGGTGATTCCCGCTTCCGCCGTCGCGCAGAATTTGGCCACGATGCAGCTTACCGCAGCGCCAAGCGCTGGCTTTACCGCCGCCGGCGCTATGACGTGGCTCGAGCAGCCGAGCTCGATCTTTCCATCCATCCCGAATTGGGGACTGGTCGCCGCTGCGGCCGTGGCCGCTTCGATGCTGATGGGGAAGCGCCGATGAAAGTTAAATGCGCTTGCGGAAGAACATGGGGCATGAAACTCGGGAGAGTGTGTCGCGGTATTTGCATCTGCGGCAAATCCCTGAAAGTAAAACGATGAATCGCGAATACATCATCGCCGATCTCGTCGCAGCCGGCTTGACGCTTTCTCTCTGTCTGTATCCGCTTGTCTACGATTGGGCCGTCTCATTGAAAGAGAAGTGCCGATGATCCCCGGCCATCCGCATACGGTGGGCGCTTCGCGGGTTCCGCTCTATCTGCAGGGCTGGCAGCTCGGGCAAGATATCGTGGATCCCACGATGTACGATCCCAGCGGCGATCTCGTTCCCACGCCGGATACGATTCTGAATCTGATGCCATCCATCCCGGCCGTCTCGCCGATGGAAACCTCCACCTACGATCCCAGCACAGGGCTGATCGCGCCTAGCGGTGATGTTTCTTCGATGCAGCCGAGCCTCTCGCCTTCGCAATTGACGCAGCTTTATCAAAGCGCCGCCGCGGCCGGCACGATGACGCCGGCGCAAGCCGCTTCTGCGATCGCGCAACTTAGCACGGGAGCCGCAGCCGTGGCGAAGGCGGCCACGGGCGTGGTCACGGCGCCATCGCCACGCGTTGCGTTGCCGGCGGTGGCAGCCGCTGCACCGAGTGCTCTTATGTCTGCCACGATTTGGCCGAGCAGTGGAGTACCAAACATTTTATTGATCGTTGGCGCGCTGCTCGGCGCAAAAGTAGTAGGCGATGCGATCAGCGGTGGGAAATAACGATGCCGTATATGGCTGCAGACACGGGCAACAAAGTGGGCTTTCGGCCCTATGCCAGCACCAATCCGCAATGCGCCGCCACGTTAAGCGGACTCGGGCAGAATCATCCGTTCAAGCCGGAAGCGTGGCAACTCCACGCCGGGCCAGGGCTTGGCGAATATGAATTCAATCGCCCATTGGATCCCTGGGAAATTTTCCCCGCGCATTCTGGCATGCATGGACTTGCCGGCCTCGGCGATAGTTACGGAAACTCTGGAAGCGATGCGCAAGTCCAGACCGCTGCGGACGATCTGCTGGCTAGCGGCACGATCACACAAGCGGAGCACGACGCGATCCTTTCTGGCGAAATGAATTTCCAAGACGTGCTGGGCTACGATCCCACGGATCAGGCTTCGTGGACGAACGCCGTGGGCATGCTGCAACAATGGAATTCCGATCTGCAGAGCATTGAAGCGCAGGTAAGCGCCGCCAATTTACAAAATCTGCAATCAGGCGTGACGCCCAGCGCCGCGTTCACGGCGCTTACGCAAGCGGTGCAGCAGCAGCGCGCGCAGTATGAATCTCTGGCGCAAAATTTCATCAATGCGTATCGCACGGTGACGGGCAACGTCCCCACCGGGCTTACCGGCTTGGGAATTCTTCCCGTAGTGGCATGGGCGATTGGCGTGGGCGCTGTGCTGGTGGCTGTCTATTTCGGCTATCAAGCGTTCCAAAATTGGAAGGCCAGCATCAACGTGCAGCAAACCATCGCCAGCACCGCCGCCGCGGCGCAAACATCCAACACCGCCACGAACGCGCAACTTACGGCGGCGCTGGCACATGCGCAAGCCACCGGCGACACCGTAACCGCCAACACGATTTTGGCCACGCTGCAAAAAACGGCGGTGCCCACCACGGCTGCGCCGATGACGGCGATCGAGACGTGGCTAACAAGCAATGCCATGTGGCTGGCCATCGGCGCTGCGGGCTTGCTAATTGTGCCGAATCTTTTTAGTAGTGGAAGGCGGAGATAAATGGCGAAGAAAGAAGATTTGAAGATTGGCGATCATGTCAGCTTTTTGCGGATGAGCAACAAAGCCATCCGTCTTACCGGCACCATCGCAGCATTTCACGATGACGGCGTTCCGTGCGTCGACGTGGAGCTGGACGGCCACGAAGATGCGATCGATACGGCGCATGTGGACGATGTGACGGTGCTGGAAGAAGCGGAAACGCTTCCGTCCACTCCCGCTACGGCTACCGCTGCCGTAGATGCCGCCAACGCTATCGCTGAAGCTGTAACGGCCGCGAAGAGTGCTGCCGCTGCCGCCACCATAGCAACTCAAGCTGCGGCCGATGCACAAATTTCTGCTAATGCTGCCGCACAATCGGCCGCGGACGCAAAAGCATCCGCAGATGCCGCCGCAAAACCTCTGGTCGCTTCGGTGGTCGATCCCGTTGCAGCCGAAACCGCGTCGCCGGCGCTCGAGGCGAATCTTGAAAAACTCGGCGAGGCGCATGAAGGGAACGTCGTAGAAATTCCGAAAGCGGAGTAAATGGCGCAGCGAATCAAAACCGATGTATTGCAAGCGCTGGACGATTGGAACGCCGGCAAGCCGGTGAAGTCCATCGAACTCGGCCACGTCCACCGCATGAAAGAGCATCCTGGCGGCGCGCCCGCAGTGGATTACAGCGTGCGCCTCTGGAACGATCAGGAACGCGCGCACGCCTACTGCTTTTATCTGCTCGGAAAGTGTGTCTCAGAAATTGTTCCAGAAAATCACGATCAGTTTCTGGCCATGACGGTGCTTTATCGGACTAGCTTTACGGATTTGACGGACGCGGAAGCCGTTGCCGCCGAATCGCTGGCGTGGAAAGCGCTGATCATTGGCTGGGCGCGCGCCATCGATGGCCACCGCGAAGCCCATTACATAGAAGTGCGCCGTCCTTCTTCCAGTTCTCCGCTTACCGCGGGAGAAGTGGCAGCCACATGAGCGCACGATTCAGACACGAAGACGTTGCCGCGGTGCCAGGCGGATGGAAAGTCCGCACGGTGAAAGCGGGATCGCATCGTGTGCGCGTGGCGTTTCCGCCAGGACGCAAACAGAAAGGCTCTGGCCGGCTGGTGAGCGTGCTGCATCCTCTCTTCGGCGGCAATCCGTGTGCGAACGCCTGCTCTATGCGCGCGGCGAATCCTGCCGAGCTGATGGTGATGAGCGCCAATCATCCGCCGCGGCGCCGCAATCCGGAAGCGCGCGCCGCGAAGACGAGCCAATCCTTACTGAAACTTGCAGACAAAGCGCAAAGAAAAGGACAAGAGCATCTTGCCGAGGCGTATCGCGAAATGGCGCGCAAGAATCCTGCGGAGTTGCTGATCATGGGTGCAAATCCCGGTTCGCGTGCGCTAAAGAAGGAAGCTCGCGAACGTGCCGAAAGAATTCGCGCCGCGCGCCTGCACACCAATCCGCGCGTGGAAGTGGTGGCGGCACCGAATCCGCCCACGGAAGAGATTGTGGAAGAGTTTACCGGCCGCGAAGTGGAATTCATGGACGTATACAACGAGCCGCACATGCCGCGTGGCCGCTATGCGAAGCTTGGGCCGCTGGTGGCGCTCTATATCAAGCCGGCCAAAGGCGGCCAGGTGCAGCGTATCGGCGCATCGGAAGCCGTGGGCCATGATTTTCCAAAGGCGTGGGGCGGGCGACCGCCTTTGGTGGTTTGCGATTCCAGCGCGCGGCAGATTTATTTTGTCGACGGCGCGCAGGACATTTCCGAAGCTCTTGCGGCGTTCGGAGCCATCGACAGAGGAAATGGAATTGTCGAGCTCGGTCAGGGACGCCGCATCGATTATCAATGCCGCAAAGAACACGTGGCAGAGCCGGATGAGGATCTTTGGAAGCACGAACACGGCGAAGAAAACGGCGCGCTACCCACGGTTTTGTTTGACACGCGCAACAAACGGCTGCTCTACGAAGGCGGCGACTACCGCATCGAAGGCCCGTGGATCAGAAACTGATGAGCACCGCTAACACGATCGCGCAAACTTATTTTTCTAGTGACAGGAGAGAAATGGCCACAGCAACACCAGCACCGAATCGCAGCGCATCGATCATCACCAGTTCGCCGTTTACGCTTACGGATCGGCTGCGCATCCAGCAAGACTTCATCCGCCGCGGCGAATACACAAAAATCGGCAAACTCACCAGCGTTTTATGGGAAGGGCAGCGCAGCAGCGTGGGCTTGAGCCAGAGCAAAGATATTGGCCGCGGCATGATGGCTGGCTTTGGCCAGTGGAAGCGCAAAGCATGGGCAGCCTGCACGCTCGATTGGCTGCACCATAATAACGCGCCCATCCTAGCCGTCTCGCGCGATCGCAACGATCTGCTGCTACCTTTCAAAATGAATGCGCTGCCCGATATTCCGGATCCGCGCTGGACGGGATTCAAGACGGCGCCGGCGGCGGATTGCACCAAGCCGGATATTCCGCGCATCCCGCAGCTTTTTGCCGGCTGCCCCGTGGTGGGCGATCGCGCGTGCGGCACGATCAAGGACCGCATCAGCGGAAAAACCTATTTGATCTTTCAGCCGCTGCTGCAATTGCAGGTGCTCTGCGGCAAGGGGAAAGATTCCGGCTTTGGCCGCATCACTTGGATGAAGTCCGAAGGTGTGCATGGCGCGCTGCTGGTGGAGATCCATCCAGACAGCGACGGCAAGTACGAAGCGTATTTCGTCGGCGGCTCGTTCATCGCCGGATGATTTTGTAGGGGCACGGCACGCCGTGCCCGCTTAGTTAGCGATAGGGGAGGGGGTGAGGAACTTGGCATATCACAGAAAGCATCATCACAAGCGCCACCATCACCGAAGGAATCCATTCGGCTTGAGCGGCGGCATTGTGAAAGAAGCGGCATTCGTTGCTGCGGGCGCAGTCGGCGCCGCCGCATTGCCGGGGATGGTTGCGCCGAGTTTCAGCACAGGCTGGGCGGGCGTAGCAGCTTCGGCGGCGGCAGCGATCGGCATGGGCTTCGTGGGCAAGATGATCGGCGATCATGGTGGCGACGCGCTGAAAGGCGGGCTGGCCATCACGGTGTTAAAGGCTCTAAAGCAGGCGGGCATCAACACGCCTGGCTTGGGGCTCTATGCGCCAAGCTGGTTTGGCATTCCCACGGCTTCCAGTCAGTACCTGGTCGCAAGCCCGGGCAACATTCCGGTCAATCGCGGCGCAGGCACGCTGGTGGCAACACCATCCGGCCCCGTCCTGGTAGCTCCGCCGGCAGGCAGCCACGTCAGTGGCCGCCTCGGGTATCACCGCTTCCGCAGCCGCTACGCAGGCAGCTACGGATGAGGTTAGCTCCGCGCCGGTTTTAGCGAACGGCGCGGACAGATTCAGAAGCGAAATTCACGTTCGGAAAGCGGGGTGAAAACAAATGAACAGCAGAAATGTATCACGGTACGAATCGCGTTACGCGCATTTGCCCGTGCTGGAAGAAAAGGAAGTGGGGCGTCCGCATTTTCAGAGTTTCCGCAAAAACCCGATCGTTGCAGGTCAGCTCGAGTATCTCGTTCAGCCGATCTACGACTTTTACGGCGTAGCGGTGGCCACGCAGGTGACGAAGCAGCAGCTCTTCGCCACGGCAATCGGCACATCGTATACCCCGGCGGGCGGCGCGGCCTTCACGAAAACGGAATACCACACTAATTTGGTCCAGAACGGAATGTTGGACGCCCCCAAGAAATTCTTGGTCAAGGCCCCAGCAACAATCGTGCGTTCCGACGCGGCTCCATCCGATTTGAACGCTTTCATCGGGCAGACGCAATTTGACCTTTCGATTTCCGGAAAACTCTACTGGCAATCGATCGTCAGCAAGACGCCTGCAGGTGCCGGCGGTTTCGTTAGCGGCGCGGCAGTCACCACCGCAGTGGCAACGAACCAAACTGCTTTGACGGCCTCGAACGGATGGCCGACAGCGCAGAACGTGGCATCCATCACCGATCCCATGCCCCAGATTCCGGGCTTGGATCCGATGGAGCCCATCCTCGGGCAGCTCATCGAACAGAACCAAAACTTCGCTGTGATCCTCGATCCGACGATCACCGGCGCGGCTGCGTTCACGACGATTGCGGCTCTCGCAGGGGCAGCCACGGGCGGCGTGCAAGGCACGGGCATCAACGCTCACGTGTATTTGGAAGGCGTGCTGGCGCGCGCAATTCTCTAATTCGAAGAGAATGCAAGGCAGTGTGACTTGATCGCCATCGAATGATGGCGAGAGTGAGCATCGGCGACAAGTCAAGTTTTTGGCTGGCTGAAACCCAGACCGGAGAGATGCAATGAATTCAGCTTTAGACGATCAATTCGAGCGGCAGTATTTCAGCTACGTGCTGGATCGCACCGTGCCGGCGAGCGCCGTGCAGGATCCCAACGCGCTGCAAATTCTCTCCGATGCGGATTTCGAATGGTGGTGGACGCTCGCGAGCCGCACCAGCGGTTTGCTGAAAGTGTTGATGAAGGAACAAGCCACAGGCCGCGACTTTATCGGCACATCGCCGCAAGCGCAGGCCGGCGGCGCCATCTTCAACGGCATCAACATCGACAATTGGGCCGGCACGGCGACGCTGAACGCCTCGTTCCCATTGGCGGTGCCCTATGTGATGCCGGCAACGCGCGTGTATTCGCTGCTTTTCACGGATACCAGCGCCGCGCCCAACGTCACAGAAATAGTTTTCAGCGGCTTCAAACTTTGGCCGCGTCCGTCCGTGCAGTAGGCGCGGATTATCGCCAGACCTTTACGTAGCCTTCGTATTGGACTTGGCCTTTTCCGCAGGACACACAAGGGTTTTGTTCTAGTTGGGCTTCGCGACGGGATGGACCGTATCTTTCTTCGCGATCATCTAGAGCGAAAAGAGCATTGCATCGTTGGCAGCGGTACAAATAGAGATTAGCTTCGCAGGGCATAACGGTTAGAGGGTAACACGAATGTACGCAGGCGATGGCAACGGCAATTCGAACGCTTCCGGCAACACACAAGCCAGCGCTGCGGGCCGCTCGGCATCTTTCCATCGGCCGATGAATCCCGGCAAAGATCCCAACGTGCTGATCAATTATCTGGCGCGCATGCTGCCGCTCGACAGCTATCAGCACGCCGTCTATCGCCTGGGCGAAAAACATCCGCCGGGCTTTGAAGATGGATATTGCCCAAGCTGGGAAGTGGGTACGGCGTTGCTCCCCGCGCTGGCCACTACGCAGCTACGCATCAACTTCCAGCGCGAGTTTCATCTTTTTGGTTTGATGCAGACGTCGACGCAGGCCGGCGGCTTCCGCATGCAAATCTACGACGCCAAAAAGCGGTATTACACCTGGCAGGATGTGGGCCGGCGCATCATGGGAGACTTGCAAGAGAAGCCCGGCGTGCGTCTGGCGGGTCGCGGCGTGGTCGCCGCTCTGCAATGCGGCGGCGTAACGATTGGCTGCCAGCCGTTTATGCTGCGCGAGCCGTATTGTTTTGGCGGGCCGAATTCGCAGGCGCTGATCATCATCCAGAATCAAGACACCAGCGGCGCAAACAACGAATGCCAGGTAGCGCTTTTCGGCATGGTGCGAAGGTTTAACTGGCCAGACTGAAACTATGGATCGAATACGAATCATGGACGGCAAAGGGCCAAAGATCATTCATTACATGATCGGGGACGGAAAACCGCCTCTCAGTGGACCTACAGTCAAGATCAATCACCGCGGCATTGTCGCGGAAGACGGATTCCTGCCACCAGATGGAACGCCAGTGACGCGCGGGACAATTCTTGGCGTGGAAAAGGAAGTGGCAAAGGAATACGCACTTGAGTACCTGGAAGGCGACAAAAAACTCGTCCACAAGGCGCTAGATCACCGTCGCTCGCTCGCGATTTGCCGTGAGGATATTTGCGGACAGATACAAGAGGATATCGACGCTTTCAAAAGCGTTCCAGTGTAATGGGCTGTGGATGCCAAGACGGGCACGATTGCGGCTGCCACGGGATGAGTCACTATCCCGGCGGCGGGCGATCGCTGGGCGTGTATCGCAGGCTGCGCGGGCTTGGCGCGATGTCTCCCAGCGCCGCCGCTGCGCAAGTGATCGGCTCGGATTCTCACGTTAACGCTGGCAGCAAAACCGCCATCGCCGCTGCGGCTGCGGCTGGCCACATGGTGGGCGCAGCCGGCGAAGTGGCTTACATTCCCGGTACGGTGGACTGCGCGGCCGCCACAGGCACCCCCTCTGGCGCGCAGACAGATCTAAAGCTGGCGCAAACTTCCACAGGGCTGGCCTTGACAGGTCTGCAGCTCGCCACTTCTGCCGGCATGCTGGCCGCGCCCATCACGATGGGCGTATCGATCGCCGTCTCTGCCATCGTGGGGCTTTTTAGCACGCTGATCAATCATCACGCGCAAGCCGTGGCCAAAGAGCAGACGGTGCTCTGTTCGGCCGTCCCCGCAGCCAATAATTATTTGAGCATCATCGCGCAAGCCGTCTCGAGCGGCTTGGCCACGCCGCAAGACGGCATCGCCGCGCTGGAATCGCTAAAAGGCGATTTCCGCAGCGCTGTGGGCGCCATCTATAACGATTGCAACGCCGCATGCGTGATGTACATGGAGCTCGAAGCGATCTGCCTGGTGATGGAAAGCCAGCTCCAAGACATGATCAACGCCGCGAACGCGCCCGCCGCCGCACCCGTGCAGGTAGTGACGCCTTCGCGGCCAAACACCACAGCGCCCGCCGCCGCGCCCGCGAGCAGCTACGCTCCATTTTATTCGCAAGCCACCACGCCAAGCACGCCCGTGGTGCCCAACACCGTGGCCGCGCCCACCAGTTCCGTGCCTTCGTTCACCACCGCCGCGCCAGGTTCGACGGTGCCAACGCCGTCCGCGTCGACGTCGGATTGGCTTCCGATCGCTGCGATGGTGATTGGCGGCTTTTTCCTTTTGAGGAGTCTCTAACATGAGCAGCATTCTTCGTTTGCCGCAGCGGCGCTTCAATCCGCGCATGTCGCTTTCTGGCCGGCGTTTCGATCCGCGCGTCTCTCTGCAGGGTTTGGCAGACGGCGTTACCTGCGAAGACTTGCTGGAACGGAAGGCGCAGCAGCCCGTCTACGAAGACACTCCACCCGATGGCTCGGCCACCGGCGATTCCGATCAGCCCGATCCCGTCCAAACGATGAAGATTGACGGGATCAACTACGTCACCTTTCCACGCGGGATCCAGAATTGGGAAAACATCGATCAGGATAACTACGTCCTGCTGCCCGCGATCGGCGCCACCGCCGTGATCGTTTCTTACGTCGTGCCGCCAGGCCGCAACGGCGTGATCTATAAAGTGGCCAACAATTTCGTGGGCGGCGGCTGGGTGGAAGGTACAGGCGATATCATCTGGCGCATTCTGGTGGATGGCACGCCGCCGCCTGGCGCCACGTCTTACAACTCCATTCCAGCTTCGCTTGGGAATCCCGCCAGCCCCACGGAGATTCCCGGCTTCCGCATCTTTGAAAATCAGGTGCTGCAGCTTGTGGCCTTTAATAATCCCGCTGGGCCGGATGGCGGCGTGATCGTTGCCGGCCAGCGCGTTGGCGGCCGCTTCGTTGGATGGAATTACCCAACGGATATCGAAGCGGAAGACGTTTGGATTTAGCATGGCACACCCAGAACAGGAGAAATTCCAGGCGGCTTACGATTTGTATATCGATAGGCCAACGCAGGAAAACGGAGTAATCCTTCGTCGCTACGTTGGCGATTGGATTGGTACACGCGATGTCGCCATGCTTGGTCCCAGCCTAGCGATTTTTGAAATTCTTTTAGATCGCGGTCATTTCGGAAAAACGTGGTGGAAGCATTTCCTCGGCAAGCAAACATTAAAACTGCTACGCCACCACTTGAAGGATGATCGTCCAGGCTGGAACGATTATTTTATGTGCCGCTGGCAGCTCACTAGAGACAACGAAGCAGCCAAAGAGATTCACCGCCGCGCGGCACACATCCAGCCCGCTTCCGAAGAGTGGAGCATGGTGGCATTCACAGCAAAATGGATGGCGGATTCGCAGCGTAGTCAGGATCCGGGCTTCGATGTTGTGATGAAGCACATCGAACAGACTTGCGAACTCTGCCGAAGCTAAAGGATGCGAACCATGTTCAAGACAAAGAAGCTACTGCTCTCCGCGCTCTTATCGCTCATCGGCTTGTGCTTCCCTGTGTCACTGTGCGCGCAATTCATCGGCGACGTTGGGCTGCAGACCGTGCAGCAATCCTTCGTCACCAACACCTGCAGCGGCGCGCCACAATTCTATTTCATCACCAACATCGGGCAAATCGCGCACCAAGCAGCGGTGATTTCCACGGCCGCTTCTATGGTGGTGGAAATTGACGCGCAAGACGCGATCTCTACTTACAAAATCTCGAATCCGCAAATTTCTTTTGCGAATACGCTTGGTCCTGGCACGGTCTATATCGTTCAGGCTTCCGGCTACTATCCCAAAATCATCGTCACGGTCACGTGCACGCCTGGCGCGCAGTACAACGTAAGCTATACCGGCGCGCAAACCGCTTTTAGTTCGCTGATCGGCCCGCCCGGGGGAACGGTAGTCAGCACCGGCGGCCAGCTCGCCGCTAATGTGCAAGGCGTGGTGGCGCAGCAGCAAAGCGGCGGCGCCGTGCTGCCGATCATCGATGGCGGCTTGCAGCTCCCTGTAAACACGAATTTCCTTACCACAGGCATCGATAATTTCAATACTGGATCCGTGGGCGTGCCGTCCGGAACGGCCGGCGTCGTCACCGTGGCCACTACGCCCACGCCCACCGCCAGCGGCGAATTCGGTCTAGCGTTTGAAGCCAGCCTATCGGATGCTTCGGCCACTTCGATCGTGGCTCCCTGGGCGTGCGTGGCGGCCTTCCCTGGCGGATGCACGGGCGGCGCGCCGCAAATGTCTATGGCCTTTCTGGCCAACGTCTCTGCAGGACAGAAATTTCAGCGCACGTTTGCGAATTCCACGCCGGCTGGGCAGGATATCGCCGCGATCGTGCTGTTCTCTTCGCCAGCGACGGCCGTGCGTCAGGCGAATCTGGCCAGCGGCTCGGGCGTGGTGGCCTATACGGGCAACACGCTGGCCAATAGTTCGCTGATCGCCGCGGTGCGCTGCTCGGGCGTGGTTCCGTGCACCGTTAGCGGCGTGGCGGATACGCAGGGCGGCACGTGGAATCCGGTTACGCAGATCACCTTTAATGATGGCCAGCAGGCTTCCGGAATCGTGGTGTGGGCGCGGAGCACGCTTTCCACTGCTGCGGCCGATACCATCACGTTCACTCTCTCGAGCGGTACGGCTGCCGGCGCGATGGCCGCGGAATTGACGGGCACCACGCCTTCCACCATTACGCAGCCAGCAATTTCCGTGCAGGCAGATCCCACGGGCGCGCAGGTTAGCCGCGCAGATGCGCAATTTCCGAATCAGTTTGTGTGCAACGTCACGATTTCGACGGCCACCACCACGCAATGCCAAGCGCCGCCCACCACGATCAATAACGTTCCCGTGCGCGCCTACGTCACGGACGTTCAGGTGAACACCACCACCACGGGCACGGCGAGCGCGGTGCAACTGGTAACGGGCACGGGATCGAACTGCGGCACAGGCACGGCGAACCTTTCCGCGATCACGTATTCCACCGTCACGGCGGCCGCGCCAGCACTGGCCAGCTTCTTAGGCATGCGCACGCCGCTGTTTGCGCCGCTGCAAAGCGCGGTGTGCGTGAAGCAAACCGGCACGCCGGCCACGGCAGTGGTGGAAGTCCACGGCTTCTTTGCGCCATAAGAGGGGACATGCGAATAAAAATTATTCTTATAGGAATACTTTTGATTTGCGCGCCGGCATTGCGCGCACAGGGCGGCTTCACCACCGTTACGGGCACCATCACCGGCGCGGTCGATGGCATCGTATGGAGCTGCGGATCGATCTCCGCGCAGCTCATCACGGCCGGCGGCGCCAGCGCCACGCTTAACGGCGGCGGCTTCACCACGCAGACTTCCCCGGTAGGGCTTGGCTGCCCCACATCGCCGGGAACGGGCGCGCCGGGCAGCTTTGCGATGCGCCTGGCGGATAGCGGCGTCATCAATCCATCGAACACTACGTGGAAATTCACCATCAATATGACGCCAGGGATCGCGCCGCCTGCCGGCACCGGGCCGCAGTCGTTCACGTTCACCAGCGCGATCAATTGCAGCACGAACACGCCCAACACCTGTACCAGCAATACAATCGATATTTCCGCGCTGCTCTCCGCACTCGCGCCGCGGCTTTCAAATAGCGGCAGTGGCGGCAGCACTTCGTTTACTTCCCTCACCAGCGGCACGAACACCACCGCCGCGATGGTTTGTGGTACGGGATGCTCAGAAAGCACCAGCGGCACCGGCACGATCACCGCAACGAACGGCACCACGTCGGTGGCTACTCTCCCTGGATCGGCGACGGCTGGCAGCAGCTTTTTGCTTCCCAATGGTGCCGTTGTCACTAGCCAGGGTGGGAGCGTCTTCACCGGCGGATTAGAGAACGCCATCCAGCCATCCGCCAACGGCGTGAAGATGGATACGAAGATGTGTCGTGATGCAAACGCACAATTCACGACCACGCAGAACGTTACCTGTCTGACGGCTACATTCACGGCCACTGATCTCACTAAGGCAGAATTTGCTACGTGCTGCGGGCTGAACGGCGGATCAAACCATCCGGTATCCATTGTGATTGTCCCCCAAGGCACGATCACCGTCATCAATAGCGCCACGAACGTCACCGTATCGATTGCTGGCACTACCACAACTTGCGCCGCAGGCGGATCGGGCTGTCTTTTTCTTTGGGGCACGGATGACAGTGCGGCTTGGGATGCGACGTGGACAGCGGCAACGGGATCGGCGGGACATTGCTCCCCCATTCAAATGGGCGGGGGAATGTCGTTTATCTCAAGCGCGAAGTTTCTAACGACAGTCTGCAATACCGGAATCACCGGCCCCGGATCGCAAGGCGCCTCTATCGTGGGCTTGGGCTATAAAGCAAGCCAATTCGTCATTCTTCCTAATTTCCCATCGGCTAGCTGTATAGGAAGTGGCGGTGGTTCTTGTTTCGGTCCAGTAAGAGGTTTTCAGTTCATCAACATGGGTATCTGGGGAGGAGAAAACGGAAATGCTGGTGCGGGATTCAACGGAAAAAATTTCGTTGACGTTGGCATCGATTCCTACCTGATAAACGTGCTGTTCGCTGGATTCAATTCTGGAGTGGGTTCCATGAATGGCGTGCAGTTCGAAACCAGCGGGCAAACGCCGTCTACGATGATCGTCGATGGTTTCGGCGGAGGCTCTGGCGGAGGAGCAGCCTGCAATATCGCGGGAGGAAATTATAACGTTTTTGTGGAAAGTTTTTGCGGAAACGTAGGCGGAACGTCCGTGAACATCGCCACAGGGGCTATCTTGACATCCTATGGCGGTCTTTATGGAGCCGGCAGCAACACAAATTCGACCATGATCAACTTCGGCACTTTTAGATCGTTCGGCGATCTCATTGCGCCCACGGGATCCGGCGGAGTTGGGGCTGCCCTCGTTGTCAATGCCAACTCTCAGACATATTTGCAAAATACACAAGTAATTAACGCTGCCAATGCTGGCAGTTTCGCGCTGTTTTTTGGAGCGGCCTCGGCAAAGGTATGGTCGCAGAATACGACGTATCAGGGCGGCGGTCCTGGTGGCGCCATCGGTATCGGCACGATGGGAACATTTTTCGATCAGGGCGGCAACGTTTTTGTTACCACTCCAAGCGCAGGCACGATTCTTCCCACGTGCGCCGAATCAGCAGGCAACGGCACTTGTGCCGCGCTCGCTGGAAGCGAAAATGAAAAAGGCGTCATCCGCATCACGGCCGGCACAACGACGCTGCTTAATCCATCGTTTACGATGACGTTTGCGGGATCGTTCTCAGGGGCGTCCGCGTCGGCTCCGACTTGCACCTTCCTCGTTCAAAACACGGGCACAGGTTCATGGGTCACGGCGGCTCCTAACGCAACGGGGCTGCCATCAGCAACTGCTATTTCGACGGCCTCAGTCACAGTGGGCATCGCAACGACAGTCAACACGGTTTCCGCTTCGACTTACGACGTGGCGTATACGTGCGTGGCGAAATGATGAAACGAATCCAACCGCTGCCGGTTTTGTTGGCCGTCATCATCGTGTTTTTACTTTTTTCGAATTGGCACACCGCGAAAGTGCTCAACGAAAAAATCGAGTTTCAGCGCAAGGCTTTGGATCAAACGCAATGGCTGATGATCAACTCTTTTTTCAAATGCCAGCCATCGGTCTATTTGAACAGCACCAATCCCGTAGATGCCATCGCTTTGATGCGCTACCGCGATGCGACGAATGGTCGTGGCTGCGTCTTTCTTAGCGATGGGCGCTACGGTCGGCTTTGGTGGAGCATGATCATCGAAAAACAAGATAAGGCGCACCTTGAATGGAACTTTCAGGAACTGGGGCACTACAAATGGTAAAACGCCTAGCGCTGCTTCTCTTGCTCGCCTCTCCGCTCATGGCGCAGACGGTGCAGCACGCTTCCTCGACGTCGCTAGCATCCACCACGAAAGCCACTCTGCCCGCCGCGCAAAACGCTGGAGACACGCTGATCGTGGGCGTCTATCCGCCAGGCGGCGCCCTGGCAGACCTCGCCGGCGACACCTTCACGCAAGATTGCACCGCCAACGGTATGGCCGTCTTTAGCGCAAAGAACATCGCCGCCGGCGCCGCCACCGTCACGTATAAGATTTCCACGGCCACCTACATCGGCATCTTTGTGAATGAGCAGAAAGGCCAATGGGCTTTCTTCCAATGTGGCCAGGGATCCGGCACAGCACCTGGCGGCGTCTTGCCCATCGTGCCGAATGGCGATCTGATCTATACGATGCTCAGTTCCTCGAGCTGCTGCATCGGCACCACGCTTGCCGCGGGAATGAGTATTTTGGATGGCCAGGCCGATACGTGGTATGGGCCGAATACTTTTTCTGGCTGGGCCATCGATGCCGTGGGCATTCCCACCGCCGCTGGGCCGCTCTTCACCTATAACAGCGGCCAGGGCAGCGGCACCGGCAATGCCATCGGCGCATCGTACCAGGCAGGGGCACCGCCGCCGCCGTTGCAGTCCGTCAACTTCACGTTTAGCGGCACGCTTACGTGGTCCGATCCCGGCCAGCCCGATGATGGCTCGCCGATCGCCGGCAGCGTGCAGGTGTCCGAATATAATCCGCCGGCCAATGCCGTGTGGAATACGCTGGGCACAGCCACGCCAGACGCCAGCGGCAACATTTCCGGCACGGTGAGCCTCTCCACAAACTTTGCGGACTTCCCTACGATCCAGTTCGTGCTTTTGAACGCCGCCGGCGTGCAGCAAGGCATCGTGCAGCAAGGCGCGCCGGGCGCGATGTTTGGTTCGCAGGCCGCCGGCGTGGTGACGCAGACGATCCACGGCATCACCGGCTTTAAGCTGATCATCAGCAAGCCAAGTTGCGCGGTAACGTGCCAGATCGCTCCGGGCACGGTGTGGGGTACGCTGAACTGATGCGCCGCAAATGTCCGCAAACCTGCCTCTACTACGGAAGGAAGCACTCCGAGAGACTTTCGAAATGGAATGGGTTTCCATCGACGTAGAGCTGAACGGCAAGGATTTGAAGAACGCGCAGCGCATCGTTGGCGATAAATACACGGTGGAGTCCGTCCGGGCGAAACTATTCATTCTCGTAAGGAAAAAGCAGTGAGCGAAGAACCTGCCAGCAAAGATTTCGTAGACCGCGAGATCACCCACCTCAAG
>Ga0210409_10001155_pt1 | contig 36064 bp, 34 predicted proteins | sample IncBWH17MmetaG_FD_161649 | JGI IMG/M metagenome (GOLD analysis project Ga0210409, IMG submission 161649) | Forest soil microbial communities from Barre Woods Harvard Forest LTER site, Petersham, Massachusetts, United States - Inc-BW-H-17-M | ecosystem: Environmental > Terrestrial > Soil >... | reverse complement strand
GCGGCTCGCCGCCTCCGGCTAGGCGCCCGCTCGCGGCCGCATCGCAGCGCCGTCTCCCGGCGCGGCACGCGGGCGCCGCGCGGCCCGTCCAGACGGCCTAGGCGCCGGCTCAGGTCCTGACATCAGGGCCCGATAAGTAATGCATGAAGGGCGAGCTGGATCGTGGCATAGTCGACCAGTCGGCCGTGGGCATGCGCGTGGCCACCTTCTCGGCCGGCATCTGGCTGACGTACGTCGTATGCGTGACCAGCGCGATCTACGTCGTGCTGACGTGGGAACATCCGCACCGGGCCCTGCTGCTGGCGGCGTTCGGCGCCGGGATGACAGGAGGCGCGATCGCCGCCCAGCTTCCTCGTGAACGGATCGTGCGAAGCCGCTTCAGGGAGATCTTCTTCCTCGGCTGGAGCCTCCTGGACCTGGCTCTGATCGTGCTGGCCACCTGGGCGGACGGCGGCACCGGCAGCCCGGTGGCGCTGACCTTCTTCATCCCGGTCGTGTTCGCCGCCATGTCCTATCCGCTGGCCTCCGTCCTCGCCGTCGCCGGCCTCAGCGTCGCCAGCTACATGCTGCTCGCGGTCACCGACGGGGGTGCGGGGTGGGCCTACGAGGCGCTCTTCGTCGTGATGCTCGCGTGCACGGGCGCCATGAGCGCCTGGCAGGCGCGCAACCACGACCGCCAGCGGGCGGCCTTGACGGAGGTCTCGCGCGCCGACCCGCTCACCGGGTGCCTGAACCGGCGCGGCTTCGAGGAGCGTGCGGTGGCCGAGATCAGCACAGCCACGCGGCACGCCGGACAGGGGGCCGTGCTGGTGCTCGACATAGACCACTTCAAGCCGGTCAACGACCGCTACGGGCATTCGGCCGGCGATGAGCTGCTGCGGTGGGTCGTCACGACGATCAGCGAAACCGTCAGACCCAACGACGCGATCGGGCGGATAGGCGGCGACGAGTTCGCCGTGCTCTTCGCGGACATCGCTCCGAGCGACGCGCTCGAGGGCGCGGCGCGCGTCGCAGCGGCCCTGGCCGAGCGGGCACCGTGCTCGCTGGGGATGGCGAGCTTCCCGATGGACGGGGCCGAGCTGGAGGACCTGATGCGCCTTGCCGACGTGCGCCTGTACGCCTCACGCCACGGTCGCCCGGACCGGGACGTCACGGGGCCGACCGAGCGGCTGAGCTGGGCTGCGACGCTCGCGCACGCTGTCGACATGCGCATGAACGCTTCCCACGAGCACTCGCGCGCCGTGGCCGACCTCGCGGTCTCGATCGCCACCGAGCTGGGCTGGCAGCCGGACATGCTCGGCAAGCTTCGCATGGCCGCGATGCTGCACGACATCGGCAAGGTCACCGTTCCCGACGAGATCCTCTGCAAGACGGGCCGGCTGACGGCCGAGGAGTTCGAGCAGATGAAGGGACACAGTGTCGCCGGGGCCGAGCTCGTCTCCCGCATCGAGGGCCTCGACGTGATCGCGGCCTGGATACGTCACTCGCACGAGAGCTTCGACGGGTCGGGCTATCCCGACGGGTTGCGCGGCGAGGCCATCCCGATGGCCTCGCGGATAATGCTCGTGGCCGACGCGTTCGACGCGATCACCAGCACGCGCCCGTACCGCGAGGCGCTGTCGGCCGAGCACGCGTGCGAGGAGCTCAACCGCCACGCCGGCGGCCAGTTCGACCCCGCCTGCGTTGACGCATTGCTCCGGCACCTGGGCGCGAGATCCTCGAGCGGGTCCTCGGCGCCGCCGCCGTCCGAAGACACCACGGAACGGCGACCCCACGTGCCGGCGCTGTCCTAGGCCGCGCCCAGCCGCCGCGAACGCGGCGAGCGGTGCGCCAGCACCGCGCCCCAGTCGGAGTCGTCGATCCGGCCCGGGCGCGTGTCGCGGATGAACTCGCGCAGCAGCGCCGACAGGCCGTCGGGGTCCTCGAGATGCGGAAAGTGCGCGGCCGTTGGCAGCGTTCTGAAGGTGCTGTTGGGCGTCGCCTCGTGCGCGCGGCGGCCATGCTCGATCGGGATCGTGTTGTCGCGCTCGCCCCACACGATCAGGGTCGGTATCGACTCGAGGAGGTACAGGCGATCGGTGGCGGCGACACGCTGGCCGTGCACGTCGATGACGGAGCGAAGCGTGTGCAGGAAGGCTCCCTGCGCTTCCGCGTTCTCGAGCGGCCGCAGCGCGCGAGCGATCGCCTGCAGATACACGCCGATCGAGCTGCCCCGCTCGCGCAGACGGCCGCCCGCGTTCCACAGCCCGCCCACGAGCCGCGGATGGATCGTCAGCGAGAGCAGCGCCGACATCCCCGGCAACGCTGCGGTGCGCAGCAACGGGCTCACCTCGCGACCGAGCCCGCCGCTCGAGACGAGCACCAGGCGCTCCACCCGCTGAGGGAACTGGTAGAAGAACTGCATCGCCACGCCGCCTCCGAGCGAGTGCCCGACGATCGTCGCGCGGTCTATCCCGATGGCGGACAGGAGGTCGCGGATGCTCGCTGCGTGTGCGCCCAGCGAGTAGTCGCCGCGAGGCGCCGCCGAGTCGCCGTGACCGATCAGATCGGGTGCGACGACGGTGTACTCGTCCGCCAGGCTCAGGGCCACCGACCGCCAATGGCTGGACGAGTTGAGCATCCCGTGGATGAGCACGACCGGCGGCCCGCTGCCGGCGATCCGGTAGATCACACGGCGGCCGTGCAGCTCTATCTGCCACTCGTCGAACTCGTGTGAGAGAGACGGCACCGGCGAGGGGCTGCCGCCGCCGTGCAGCCGTTCGGCGCGATCGCGTCTGCCGGTACTGGATCTCAGCGCGGCACCTCTTCGCGCACCCTAGCAAAGGGTCATACTGCGCCATGGCGTGCTCCGGCTCATCACGATCCCGATCAGCCACTACTGCGAGAAGGCGCGTTGGGCGCTCGAGCGAGCCGGCATCGGCTACCGCGAGGAGCGCCACGTGCAGGGCATGCATCGTCTGGCTGCCCACCGGGCGGGCGGCGGCCTGACCGTGCCAGTGCTCGTGACCCCTGAAGGCGCGATCGGCGAGTCGGCGGAGATCCTCCTGTGGGTCGACGAGCGCACGGCGCCCGAGCACCGGCTGCTCCCGGCCGACCGCGCCGCGCGTCTCGAGGAGGTCGGCATCTGCCGGCGCCTCGACGATCGGCTCGGGCCCAGCGGACGGCGCCTGATGTACGTGCACATGCTTGCCCAGAAGGACCTTGCGCTGAGCTTCAACAACCAGGGCGTCTCCGGCTGGGAGGATCGCCTCATCCGCTGGGGATGGCCGCTCGTGGGGCGAATGATCGGCCGCGTGCTCGACATCCGGCCGGGGATAGAGGTCGAGGACGAGGCCACCGTGTGGCACGAGTTCGACCTCATCGCAGAGCGTCTGTCCGACGGCCGCCCCTACCTTTCCGGAGAGCGCTTCGGCGCGGCGGACCTCACCTTCGCCGCTCTCTCGGCGCCTGTCGTGGTTCCGCCGCAGTACGGCACGCCGCTGCCGCGGCCCGACGCCATGCCGCCGGCGACCGCGGCGATCGTGCAGCGCGGCCGCGATCATCCCGCCGGCCGCCATGCGCTCGCTCTCTTCGCCCGGCATCGTCACGAGCTGGTCGGCTGAAGGGCGCCCCGGGAGGCACCGCACCCGGCTGGGGTTCGGGACGCCGAATCGTCCAACGCGAGCGGCCGACGCAGGTCGCGGGCCGGGCCGCGATGGAGCAGCCTGGCGGAGCAGATTGTCCACAACGGACATTTGTGCGTGTCTGGCTCGGCAATTAGACTCGCGGTAGATGGTCTCCTCGAGCGGTACGTCGGTTGCTGCGCCAAGCCCGCGTCCTTCGTCTGCCGAGCGAGCCGCCGACGATCCGGCAGTCCGCCTGAGCGAGGTGAGGAAGGTCTACGGCGACGTCGTCGCGGTCGATCGGCTGTCGCTCGAGGTGGTGGCGGGAGAGTTCTTCACGATGCTCGGACCGTCCGGGTCGGGGAAGACGACGACGCTGCGAGTCATCGCAGGCTTCGAGTTTCCCGATTCAGGCACCGTCGAGCTCCACGGGTCAGACGTCACGCGCAGCCCGCCGTACGAGCGCCCGGTCAACACCGTCTTCCAGGACTACGCGTTGTTCCCGCACATGAACGTGCTCGACAACGTCGCCTACGGCCTGCGCGTCAAGGGTGTGGGCAAGCGCGAGCGCCAGCAGCGCGCCTCAGAGGCGCTCGAGACTGTGCGCCTGCCGGGCGTCGAGGGCCGCCGGCCGATCCAGCTCTCGGGTGGCCAGCGGCAACGTGTCGCGCTCGCACGCGCGATCGTCAACCGGCCGCGCGTGTTGCTGCTCGACGAGCCGCTTGGCGCGCTGGACCTGAAGCTGCGCCAGGCGATGCAGCTCGAGCTCAAGTCCATCCAGCGCGAGCTCAGCGAGCGCATCACGTTCATCTACGTCACGCACGACCAGGACGAGGCGCTGACGATGAGCGATCGCATCGCCGTCTTCTCCGACGGGCGGATCGAGCAGGTGGGCACGCCAGGCGAGATCTACGAGAACCCGGTCAACGAGTTCGTGGCCGGATTCGTCGGCACCTCCAACCTGATCGAGCGGGACGGACGCTCCTACACCGTGCGCCCAGAGAAGATCCGCATTCTCGGCGAGGGGGAGGCGGACGCCGTGGACGCTGCAGGCATAGTGCGCGAGGTGGCGTATCTAGGCTCGGTGACGCGGTACGTGGTCGAGCTCGAGAGCGGCGAGACGCTGGTGGTGGTGAGGCAGAACCTGGACACCTCGGCGGCGAGCGTGCAGCAGCAGCGGGGCCGCCGCGTGAGGCTTGCCTGGCGCAGAGACGACGAGTCAGAGCTTGATGTCAATCGGGAAGAGGAGCGTGAGCGATGAGGTTTGCAAAGATCGACTGGGCGCTGGCGGCGGTCCTGGGAGCTATGGCCATCGGGGTGGCCGCCTGTGGCTCGAGCAGCAGCTCGTCGTCCAGCAGCGTGCCCACGAAAATCGGCACCGCGGAGGGCCAGCTGAACCTCGTCGCCTGGGAAGGCTACGCGCAACCCGAATGGGTGAAGCCCTTCGAAGCGGCGACTGGCTGCCAGGTCCATGCCAAGTACGCGGGCTCCTCCGATGAAATGGTGACGCTCATGCGTCAGGGCGGAGGCAGCACCTACGACATGGTCTCCGCCTCCGGCGACGCGAGCCTGCGACTGATCAGCGGTGGCAACGTCGCGGCGATGAACGTCAACCTCGTCCCCGAATGGACGAACTTCATCCCGCAGCTTCAGTCTCCCTCGCACAACACGGTCAACGGCGTGCACTACGGGATCTCGCTGCAGTGGGGGCCGAACGTGCTGCTCTACAACAGCAGCAAGGTGAAACCGGCACCATCCAGTTGGGAAGCCATCTACAGCCCGAAGTACAAAGGGGCCGTCACCGTGCCCGCCAACCCGATCCAGATAGCCGATGCTGCGCTCTACCTTTCTAAGACGCAGCCGAGCCTCGGGATCACCGATCCGTACGAGCTGACCGAAGCGCAGCTCAATGCAGCGGTCAACCTGCTCAAACAGCAGCGGCCGCTGGTGAAGAAGTATTGGACGGCGGCCGCGGACGAGGTCGAACTGTTCAAGAATGGCGACGCCGTGATCGGCGCGGCGTGGCCGCTTCAGACCAACAACCTGCAGGCCGACAAGGTGCCGGTGAGCGAACTCATCCCAGCCCAGGGCGCGACCGGCTGGGCCGACACGTGGATGCTGTCGTCACACGCCAAGCACCCCAACTGCGCCTACAAATGGGTGAACTGGGTCTCCACGCCGAAAGTGCAGGCTGAACAGGCGATCTCCTTCGGCGAGACGCCGGCGAACACCAAGGCGTGCCCGTTCATGGAACAGATCAAGAAAGGCTCGTGCGTGAAATACCACGCGAATGCTCCGAGCGCCTACTTCGAAAGCATCAAGTTCTGGAAGACGCCGGTGAAAAACTGTGGAAACGGGAAAACCGACTGCACCGACTACAGCGTCTGGCAGAAAAAGTGGACGGAAGTAACCGCCTAGCCGTCGGGGACGGGACTCGGCGGCCGGCTTCGCGTTGAGCAGGACTGCCCGCATCCGCGTGTCGGCGGCACTCTTTCGCCGGCCGTGGCTGCGGGGCGGCCTGCTGCTGTCCGGGCCGGCCGCGTGGTTCGTCCTCATCTACCTGGGGGCGCTGTTCCTGCTGTTCCTCTCGGCCCTGTGGAGCGTCGACTCGTTCAGCGGGAAGATCGTCCACAGCTGGACGTTCGCCAACTTCGAAACGCTGTTCAACGTCCCCGCCTACCGGACGATCGCGCTGCGAACCGTCGGCATCGCCGCCGCGGTGACGGTCACGGACATCCTGCTCGCGGTGCCGTTCGCCTTCTTCGCGGCGCGGATCGCCCCGAAGCGCCTGCAGGCGGCGCTGTTCGTGGCGGTGCTGATCCCGCTGTGGTCGAGCTACCTCGTCCGTGTGTTCGCCTGGCGACTGATCCTCGCCAAAGACGGGATCCTCAACTGGTCGCTGGAACAGATAGGCCTGGGATCCGTGAACATCGGCTACTCCAACTGGGCGATGTGGATCGTCTTCAGCTACATCTGGCTGCCGTTCATGATCCTCCCCGTGTGGGCGGCGATCGAACGCGTACCGGAGTCGCTGATCGAGGCCTCGGCCGACATGGGAGCGCGTGGCTGGCGAAGCTTCCGGCTGATCCTCCTGCCGTTGATCCTGCCCGGGATCGTCGCGGGCTCGATCTTCACCTTTTCGCTGACGCTCGGCGACTTCATCACGCCCACGCTGGTCGGCGGCGCGGGCTCCACGTTCATCGGCAACGTGGTCTACCAGGAAGTCGGCATCTCCAACAACGTTCCGTTCGCCGCCGCGTTCGCGACCGTGCCGCTGGTGATCATGGGCATCTACCTGCTGGTGGCACGCCGGATGGGAGCGTTCGAGGCGCTGTGATCGGAGCGGGCCGATGGAGCCGGGTCGCGTTCGCGCTGTGGGCGGCGCTGATCCTGCTGTTCCTGTTCTTCCCGATCGTGATCATCATGCTGTACGCCTTCAACCCTTCAAACATTCAGAGCTGGCCGCTGTCCGGCCTCTCCACGCGCTGGTTCTCCTCCACCTGGAACAACGCCGAAGTCCGCCAGGCGCTGTGGCTGTCGCTGCGCGCCGGCCTGCTCGCCACGGCGATCGCGATGATCATCGGCACGATGGCGGCGTTCGCCGTCGACCGCTTCCGCTTCTTCGGCCGCGAAGCGATCTCGCTCGTCCTCGTGCTCCCGATCGCGCTTCCGGGGATCATCACCGGCATGGCGCTGAACTCGTTCATCAGCTTCAACAACCTGACGTTCTCGCTGCTGACGATCGTCATCGGCCACGCAACCTTCTGCATCGTCGTCGTCTACAACAACGTGCTCTCACGCCTGCGGCGCACGCAGTCCTCGCTGATGGAGGCGTCCATGGATCTCGGGGCCGACGGTTGGCAGACGTTCCGCTTCGTGACGCTGCCGATGATCGCGACGGCCCTAGTCGCCGGGGGGCTGCTCGCGTTCGCGCTGTCGTTCGATGAGATCGTCGTCACCACGTTCACCGCCGGCGCGCAGAACACGCTGCCGATCTGGATCTTCGCCCACATCCGCAACGGCCAGCAGCTCCCGCAGGTCAACGTCGTGGTCCTGTTCGTGATTCTGATCAGCCTGATTCCCGTGGCGCTCGCGCAGCGCCTCACGCGCGACACCGGCGTGCTGCGCTCGGGCGCACGCACGCCGGCGACCGGCGCCGCCTCGCCCGCGGGGGTGGGCGCCCCTTCGTGAGCTGGCGCGGCGCTCCTAGGGCTGCGCCTCGGCCGCCGCGATCATCGGACCCCACTCATCGCTGCTCCGGAACACCTTGACCGTGTAGTAGACCGACCATGCGAGCAGCGCGATCAGGCCGGGTGCATCGGTGAGGGCGATCACGAGCACGTAGCTGTTGGTGCCGAGGGTCAGCAGCGCCGTCAGGCGCACCAGCGCGCGAACGAGGAAGTACACGCCCCAGACGGTCGTGATCCTGCGCATCGCCTGCCGGTAGCTGACGGAGTCGAGAACCTCCTGCGGGAAGGCATAGATGTCGCTGGCGAACCACGACGCGAACGGGCGCGCGGTCGCGAGCGAGCCCAGCACCGCGCACCCGAGCACGGTGTCGATCCCGATCTCGGTCGCGAGATAGGCAGTGGCGCTGCCCGACGTCAGACCGACTATGGCGCGGATCGCGACCAGCACGAGCGCGAGGCGGACCACCGCCGCCGGGCGTCCCTGACGGCGCTCGTAGACGAACAGCGTGACGCCGAAGATCACGGCCGCCCCGATGCCCGCCCCCAGCCCGATGAGCTTCCAGCCCGCGAAGAACATCGCGAGCGGCCCGAACCCGTCGCGCACCAGCCTCGGTCCGGAGCGGCGCACCACCGCCCCCACCCCGAACGACTCGGGCATCTGGACCTCAGCAGGCGAAGTTGCCACCGAGGAGCACTCTACGGCACGTGCACCTCGCGCAGGGCGCCGCTCTCGGGGTCGAAGATGAAGCCGCGTATGTGCTCACGAGCCGGAAGCTCGCGGCTCGAGCGCAGGCGCGCGAGATTGTGGCGCAGGGCCGTCTCCAGGTCGTCGAACGCGCCGAGTCGCCAGGTGGGAAGGACGCCGTCGGCCGCGAGCGCCTGGGCGAACTCATCCTCCGAGGCGCCGTGCAGGCCGCATCCCTCGTGCATGACGACCACGATCTCCTCGGTGCCCAGCAGCCGCTGCGAGGCGCTGAGCGAGCGGATCGCGTCGTCGGTCGCGAGGCCGCCCGCGTTGCGGATGATGTGCGCGTCGCCACGGGCGAGGCCGAGCATCGGAAACAGGTCGATCCGCGTGTCCATGCACGCCAGCACGGCCACCTTTCGGCGCGGCTTCGGGCTCAGGCCCGGGGCGGCGAGCCCGGGCGCTCGCGAGCGGGCGACGCGCAGCATGTCATCGGCGTTGGCCATGGGCAGAGCTCAGGGAAGGCCCTCGAGTCCCTCGTCGAGCTCGACCTCGAGAGAGTTCAGGGCGTAGGCGACCATGTGGTAGTGGCCGACGAGCATCGTGAGCTCGATCAGCGCTCGCTCGTCGTGATCCTCAGAGAGCTGCGCCCACGTGGGCTCGGAGATCTTCGCGTCGCGGTGCAGCTCGTCAGCTGCCTGCAGGAGCGCTGCGTCGGCGGCGCTCCAGCCGTCGGCCCCGGGCCCCTGGGCGACGCGGAGGATCTCCTCGCGATCGATGCCGAGGCCTTCGGAGATGCGCAGGTGCTGCCCCCACTCGTATGCCGATGAGCAGTTGTAGCCCGTCCGCAGGATCAGAAGCTCGCGCTCGCGGGCGGGGAGCACGCCGCGGCCCAGCAGGAAGCCCCCGAAGGGCAGCCACCTGCGCATCAGGCGCGGATGGCGCGCGAGCGTGGAGAAGATGTTGTTCTCGCCCAGGCGGCCCTTGAGTCCGGGGGCGCCGGCCTGCAGGGCCTCTCGCGTCTGCTCGTCCCACTCGGGCTCGGGCAGCGGTGGGATGCGCGGCATCGTCAGACCCTCGCCCGGGATCGCCCGCTCAGCACGCCGAGGACTCGCGCGGGCGCTCGAACAAATGGCCACTCACTGTTTCCGCCGCGCCTGGAGGGAATATGGGTACAGGATGCGCCTCAAGCTCCCGAGCATCGGCGGAGTTTACGAAAGCCGAGACTCGGGAATCCGCTCAGCGATGCCGATCGACCTCGTCGGGCCCGACTTGGAGGTCTCACTGCAGCTCGATGAGTTCGCTCCCCGCGCGGCGCGCTACCACGTCACGCATATCGACCACCCGTCGCCGGACCTGCGCGACGCCGTTGCGTTGCTGACCAGCGAGCTCGTATCGCGGGCGGTGCAGCACTCCGGGTCGGACTCCTGCGAGTCGCTCGAGCTGCGCGCCTGGATGCCGCCGGAGATCGTCCGGGTCGAGCTGAGGGCGCCGCACGAGCTGCTCGAGGTTTCGCACGACAACGACGGCACCCAGTACGACCTGGTGCTCCTCGACCAGGTGGCCGACCGCTGGTCGATCGACGACGCGGACACATCCGCGTGCATGTGGTTCGAGATCGACCGCCACGAACGCCGCGGCACGAGCTCCTGAGCGCTCGCGCTAGGCGGCCTGCGGGAGGTCGAGCAGCCCGTCGAGCACCCGGTACACCGCGGGGTGCACGGACATCCCGCAGTGGCTCGAATCCACCTCGACGTGCTGGGCGTGCGGATCCAGGCATGCGCGCCAGTCGACGATTCCATCGCTGCGCGAGTGGACGGCGATCCCCTGAACGCCGTCCGCAAGCGGAGCGGTCAGATCCTCTCGGAAGGCAGCGCAGCAGGCGCCGTCCTTGCAGGCGCTCGAGAAGACGCCCGGCAGCCCGAGGTCGCCGAGCCGAGCCAGCCAGCGCACCGTCTGCAGGACCGACGGAGCCACCGCGAGCGAGTCTCGAACCGGTGAGCCCAGCATCACCACAGTCGATACGACCTCCGGGTTTCGCACGGCGAGCACGCGGGCGAGCGCGCCGCCGCGACTCTGGCCGATGAGCACCACGGGCTCGCCGCATTCCGATGCGAACGCCTGGAGCTGCGCCTGCAGGCGCATCACGCCCCGCTCCGCACAGTCGACGTTGGCGCGCATCCCGCTGCTCGACACACGATGACCGCGGCGCTCGAGCCAGGCTCTCAGCACGGTCAGCGACGCGTCGCCCGCCATCAGCCCCGGTATCAGGAACGCCGGCTGCGCGTCGGCCCGCCGGCGGGGTGAGCGGAGCTCGCGGTCGGAGAGCAGCCGCAGCAGCTCGTGGCTGTAGCGCAGCTCGCCCCACAGGGGCGCGGGCGACATCGCGTCGCTGCTCTGCTCACTCATCGAGACATAGAGTACGGGCGATGGACCTCGCCAACCGGCACGTAGTCCTCACCGGCGCGGCGGGTGGCATCGGACGGGCGCTCGTCCGGCGGTTCGCCGCCGAGGGAGCGAGGGCCGTCGTCGCCGCCGATCGCGACCTCGATGGCGCGCGTGCGATCGCCGCAGAGGTAGGCGGACTCGCCGTGCAGCTCGATGCGGGCAGCGAGGCAAGCGTGCGCGCGCTCATCGCAGAGGCGACGAAGGCCTACGGGCCGATCGACGTCTTCCTCTCAAACGCGGGCGTCCCGGGAGCGATGGGCGGCCCGGAGGCCGACGATCAGGCGTGGGACGAGGCCTGGCGGGTCAACGTGATGGCGCACGTGTGGGCGTCCCGCGCGCTGCTACCGGAGATGGTGGCCCGCGGAGACGGCTACCTGCTCAACACGGCGTCGGCCGCCGGCCTGCTCACACAGGTCTCCTCGCTCGTCTACAGCGTCACGAAGCACGCGGCCGTGTCGCTGGCCGAGTGGCTGGCAATCGAGTACGCAGACGCCGGCGTGCGCGTGTCGTGCATCTGCCCGCAGGGCGTTCGCACGCCTATGCTCGACCTCGCCATGGCCGAGCCGGCCGGCGCTGCGGCGCTGACGGCGGGCGGGCTGATCGAACCTGAGGATGTGGCCGACGCGGTGGTCGAGGGGATCCGCGAGGAGCGTCTGCTGATCCTCCCGCATGAGAACGTCGCAGGATTCCTGGCGCTGAAGGGCTCGGACCCCGAGCGCTGGCTCAGGGGCATGCGGCGGCTGGTGCGCGAGGCGCGCTCCGCCAACCCCGGCGACTAGCGGAGCGCCGCCGCCACGCTCAGTGCGGCACCGTCTTGGTGAGTTCCACGACCTGCTGGAAGGTCGGGCGATTCTGGAATGGGAAGGGAGCGACGGAGATCCCGCTCGCGCTGAGGAAGCGGTTCATGTCGAAGCAGCTGGCCTGCGCGTTTTCGGCGCAGGGTCCCTGGCCGTAGATCTGTTTCGGCGTCACGGATAGCGCTTCCTGCAGGGAGCTCTGCAGCGCCTGCTGGCACGCCGTCAGCGAGCCGACTCCGCAGTAGAGCTGCGAGTAGGGCGCTTTCGGCGCCGCGCCCTGGCCGTTGGCGGCGAGCAGGTCGCGCAGGTCCTTGCTCACGTACCCGTACCAGCCGTCGGCGAAGTCAGGGGCGGCCGGCTGGGAGCCCGGATAGGGACCGCCGAACGGGAGCATGCTCTGGACGGCGCCGAACGCTTCGTTGCCGAGCGCCGGGCGGAACTCCGCTTCGAGCAGCTTCGGCCACCACGCGTCCATGATCGTGACCGCGTCATTGTGCTGATAGGTGCCGGGGCTGGCGATGTCTTTGTTCGTCAGGTCCCGGCGGTGCCCGCCGTCGGCGTACCAGCTTTCGAGCTTGGCGATCGCTGCCTGGGACTGTGGATCGCTCGGCGTGCCGAGGACCTGCTTGATGGTCGGCCACAGCTGCACCATGCGGATGTCCTGAGTCGCGGCCTCGTCCATCGCCGTCACGAGCTGCTCGATGCCCATCTTCTTGCCGCCGGCGATATCCGCTTCGATGAAGTTCCTGATCAGCTGCATGCGGTAGATCGAGCCGTAGGCGTAGTGGTCGTCGGCGGAGGACCAGCGCGGCGCCTGCTTGTTGTTCCAGGAGACGAGGAAGCTCGGGTCGATCGCGTTGGGGTGCGCTTCGAACGGCAGCGCCGTCAGCGTGTGCAGCTTCGGTTCATAGCCTTGCCAGTCGAATTCCCCGGTGCCAAGGATGGGGAAGTCCGGCGAGGTGCCGAGCGCGCGCTGCGGATAGGCGCCCGACTGGTAGTAGGCGATGTGGTTGGCGTCGACGTAGGCCCAGTTGAACGCGAAGTTGATCTTGGACGCCGCCTGCTGGAACTGCTGGGGACCGGTCACGAAACCCGGTTCGTTGAGCTTTGAGAAGCCCAGCGCCGAGTCGGCCTCGTGGAAGTACGTCGTGCGCGCGCTCGCGAACGCGACCTTCTTGCCGGCCACCATGCCGCGTGCGTAGACGATGCCGTGAACCGTGCGATAGGCCGTGAGCTTTTCGGCCCCGGCCGGCGTTTTGTCCGACGCGTTCGGCGTCCAGGCGTTGGTCTGTTCGAGCTTTTCCATCGCCAGGCACTGGCCCTTGTAGAGGTAGTGCAGCTCGTCCTGACAGAGGACCTCGGCGAACGTGTCGACGTTGTCGGAGGTGGCGGTCGTCGCGCTCCACGCGTAGTCACGGCCGTGACCGAGCTCGACGTAGAGGTTGACGCCCGGGAAGGAGGCTCCGCGAGCGTCGATCCCCGGGCCGTGAAGGTCCTCCTCCATCAGGATCTCGGGGTTGTAGTAGCCCACCTGCGGCCCCATCACCGCGATCGCGTGGCCATTCGTCGAGTGCTTGGCGTTCACGAGCTCCCAGTTCGACGCGTGCGGAGGGCCGGCGAGCGCCGCGCGCAGAAGCTGTGAGCCGATCGAGCCGTCGCCGGGTATCGACTGCGGCGCGGGGGTGTGGGTCACTTCCGGGCCGCTCGCCGCCGCCGGCGCCCGGGAGGCCGACGACGCCGCCACGGGTTCTCCGTCGTTCACGAAGCTGACCGACCCGGGTTCGGGCATCGCCAGGCCCGTCTTCGAGAATGGCGAGCCGGTCTCGTAGGGAAACGACTTCGAGACCGTGGTCGGCGCCTCCGGGTCGTTGTGCTCGCGGAAGTCGCTCCACTTCGCTCTGCCCGCTTTCGTCCCGAACTGCTTTTCGAAGGCCTCGAGCGCGAGTGCCGAGCGCACCTCCGAGCCCCCGCCCTTGCCGAAGATGCCGCCGATCAGCGAGGCCTCGGCGATCACGTCGGTGGCCTTCCACATCGCCGGCGTCCTGCCGATGCCCGCGTACTCTGCCGGCATCTTGTTCGGGTTCACCAGCGCTTCGGTGATGTAGGCGTTGATGCCGGCGACGAATTCGTTCACGTCCGCCACCACCTTTTCGCCTTCGGCGCCGTACAGCTTGGGGGCGTTTTCGAGCTGCGATTGCAGGTCGCCTTCGGTGTAGGGCGCGATCAGATACTGGGCGCGGTCCATGGCGCGGTTGCCTTCTGCCCCGCCCGCGAAGGACGAAAGTTCCGCGCGCGCCGCATGCCGCAGGACGTCGATCAGGAACAGCCGGTCCGCCGCCGCGGCGTAGCCGGCGCCGAACATCACTCCGCCGCGCGTGCTGCCATAGATGTGCGGCACGCCGAAGGAGCTGTCGCGCTGGATCGTGACGTCGCTGCGGGGGCTTTCGGTTGACGCGAGATCCCCTTCCTTGACACCGAACGTCGCGTCCTTGTAGTAGCTGGGGATCTGTTCGCGGGTGAGTGTCGGCGACGCGTAGATCAGCCCGGCGTAGAGCGGCAGCTGGTCCTTGAAGTGCGGAGGGTAGGCGCCGCCCACCTGGAATTCGGCGAGCTGCGCCGCATTGTCGAGCCCGTTCTCACCGGACGGCAGCACGTTGCGAAAGCCGCCGGCGTCGTTCGTCCCGTACGGCTGTACGGGGGCTTCGGCCCTTGCGCTCGCCGCGAACGCCGAGATGAGAATCGTGGCGGCGAGCGCAATCGCACCCTTGCGAGAGCCGAGCCGGTTCGACGGCCGCACACCTGTCACTGCATTCACTCCTGTCACTCTCCCCGCTCAAGCGTCCGATGAACCGGCGCAGGGCGAGGTACCCCCTTCGTCTGCGCGCTAAACACCAGCTCGCCGGTGACGGAGGCGGAGGCGGAGAGATGACGTCCGGGGCCGCCGAGGTTTATGAGTCGTGGCCCGCGGGTATAGCTGCCAGCGAAATCGAGCGTCCGGAGCGGGCGGCGCAGGCGTTACCGGGCGGCCAACATACAGCGAGACGGACTGACATCCAAGGGGGCACGATGCAAATGAGTCAAGCCACTTTCCGCGCGCGCAGGAGGTGCGCCGCGATGTCGGTGACCGCTCTCGCGTGCTGCATCCTCGCCGCGGCGCTGGCAGGCGCCGCACCGGCCACGGCCAAGGTCCTGCGCGTCGGCAAGTTCGCGGGCAAAAACGGCGGCTACACGAGCATCCAGGCCGCGGTGAACGCGGCCAACCCCGGCGATTGGGTGCTGATCGGCCCGGGCGACTACAAAGAAGCCGGCACACAGGCGCCCGCGGGTGGGCGCGCCGGCGCGGCGGTGCTCGTCGAAAAGCCAGGGATTCACATTCGCGGCATGGATCGCAACGGGGTCCTTCTCGACGGGACCAAGCCCGGCAGCCCCCTTTGCAGCTCGAGTGCCGCCGACCAGAACCTCGGGCCGCTGGACACGGAAGGGCATCCGTCCGGCCGCAACGGACTCGAGGTGTTCAAGGCCAATGGCACGAGCGTCGAGAATCTGAGTGCCTGTAACTTCCTCACGGGCGCCCACGGCGGCGGCAACGAGCTGTGGTTCAACGGCGGCGACGGCAGCGGCAAACAGGAACTGGGCTCATGGCGCGGTGCCTTCCTCTCGTCGACGTCCACCTACTACGAAGGCAACACCAAGCCCTTCGTCTCGTACGGGATCTTCACCTCGAACACGTTCGGACCCGGTCTGTACACCCAGGTCTATGCGAACAACTCCGCCGATTCCGCCTTTTACATCGGCGCGTGTCCGGACTGCAACTCGATCCTCGACCACGCGCACGCGGAGAACAGCGACCTCGGCTACTCGGGCACGAACTCCGGCGGTCATCTGATCATCCAGAACTCCGAGTTCGACAACAACCAGTCGGGCTTCGTCACCAACAGCCAGAACAACGACGACGCGCCCTCGCCCCAGGACGGCGCATGCCCCAAAGGTGGAACGGGCCCGACCGGGACGCACTCTTGCTGGCTGTTCACCAAAAACACCGTGCACGACAACAACAACCCGAACGTCCCCACGACAGGCTCCGCGGAAGCGGGCCCGGTCGGCAGCGGCGTCGTCATCTCCGGTGGCCGCAACGACACCGTGAGCGGCAACAAGATCTACAACAACGGCGCCTGGGGAGTGCTTCTCGTCCCCTATCCCGCGACCGAAGAACCGCCCCCGGTGGCCAACTGCAACGGCGGCGTGGGGACGACCTTCGAAGGTAAAGCCGTGTGCTACTTCGATGACTGGGGCAACGAAGTAACCAACAACACCTTGACCAACAACGGCTTCTTCGCCAACCAGGCCAACGTCGATCTCGCCGAGATCTCGAACCTCGAGAACCCCGGCAACTGCTGGCACGGCAACGTCGACACCTCGGGCACCGTCACGAGTGAACCCAAAGCGATCCAAAGCCCGCCCCACAGCGAATGCGGGATCCCGGACGCCGGCGAATCGCTCGGCAGCCCGCTCGGCGCCCAGGTGGCGTGTGACACGGGATTCTTCGGGGAATGCCCGAAAACGGTTGTCGCGAATTACCCGAAACGGACCAAAGTCGAACTCCAGCCGTTGCCGAAACAGACGACGATGCCCGATCCCTGCGTGGGCGTGCCGCGCAACAGCTGGTGTCCGACCAACAAGGTCAAGCCGCCGCCGTACCCGGTGCCGGGATCGCCGGTCGAATGATCAGCTGCTCAGCGCGAGCGCTCGAGTAGGAGCTCCGTCATGGCGCGCACGCGACGCGGCGTGTCGTCATCGCCGCGGCTCGCCGCCACGATCGCACCCATCATCAGGATCTGTAGCTGATGCCCGGTCTCCTCCGGGTTGGCGGCGCCCGCCTGCTGTGAGGCGACCTCGAGGATGGCTCGGATCACCTGTAGGTGCCGATCCGCCTCTCGGCGCGTCGCAGGCCCATCGACAGCCACGGCTGGAGACTAACCTCAAAGCCGACGTGGCCAAATCGGTCGAATGACCGATGCTGGTCCGCTCGAGCGAGCGAACCTGATGCGTCCGCTCGACTCGGGAAGTCGCGTGCGTCAGCTCGAGCTGTCGATCAGAAGCCTGGCGAACACGCGCGCCCGGCAGGCGGCCTCGGGATCGCCCCGACCCGCCGAGACGATCGCGCCCATCATCAGGATCTGCAGCTGATAGCTCATCTCCTCCGGGTCGCGGGCGCCCGCCTGCTCGGCGTAACGCTCGAGTTTCGCGCGGATCACGCCGAGATGCTGCTCGGCGGCACGGTGGATCGGACTGTCGGGCTCGCGGATCTCCAGCAGCGTTTTGATGAACGGGCAGCCCTCGTAATCGGGGCGATGGAACCACTCGTCGAGAGCGTCGAACAGAGCCAGCACATGTTCGGAAGGGGTGGGTGCCAGGCGCTCCGTCTCGGCTTCGAGCCATTCGCGCGTCCACCGCTGCTCACGTAGATCGAGGAACGCGAGGACGAGGTCCTCCTTGGATGCGAAATGGCGGTAGAGCGTCGCCTTCGCGATCTTCGCCTCGGCGATGATCCTGTCGATCCCGACCGCACGGACTCCGTCGCGCGAGAAGAGGTCGTAGGAGGTCTCGAGGATCCGCTCCTGCGCGCTCAGCTGCGGCTGTGCGACCCCGTCCCCCACATCCCGGGAAGCCATCTGCCGGACAGTAGTTAGACAGGCTTGTATAGTCAACGAGACAGACCTGTATGTCCGATCGACGTGACTCCTCCCGGCACGCGGGTAAAACGGGCGAGGCCGCCACTGAAGCGCCCGGAACGCGAGGGGACGAGGAGCGGGGACTGGAGCTCCTCCTCGGCGTGTCCAGCTGCCTGAGGTCGTGGGCGTCCTTCAAGCCAGGGACCGAGCGCCTGCTGGGCGAGATTGCCGATCGGCTTGGACAGGCGGCCGGCGCGCTTTGGCTGCCCGACGGTGACGCGCTCGTGGCCCGCGCCGTGTGGAGCTCCGGGAGCGTCGACCACTCGGCCCTCGAGGAGTTCCTGCGCTCCCTGCGACTGCTGCCGGGGGAGGGCCCGGCGGGCCACGCATGGATTCACGCGCAGCCCGTATCGGCCAACCCGGTCGTGAGCGGGAGGACACACTCGATGGGCGGGCTGCGCGGGACCCTCGGCCTTCCCGCGCTCGCGCGTGGTGAGGTGATGTGCGTGATCGAGCTCTACTCGACGTCCGCCCCCCAGTTCAGCGATCGGCTGATGCACGTTCTCGGGACCGTGGCCCACGAGCTGGGCGCGTTCTTCGCTCGCCGCCGCGGCGAGCTCGACCTCTCGCCGCTCACCGCGCGGGAGGTCGAGGTACTGACGCTCGCGTCGATCGGCCTGCCCGTGGGCGGCATCGGCGAGCGACTCACGATCAGCCGCGGCACGGTCAAGTCCCACCTCGAGCACATCTACGCGAAGCTCGGCGTCGTCAACCGCACCGCGGCGGTCGCGCAGGCGCTGCGCAGCGGGCTGATCGAGTAGCCGCGGCGAGCCGGCCGCCGTCCTAGGGGTTACGGGCCAGCCGCGCACGTCGGGCGGGGCTGATGCGGATCACGTCCGATGCCAGGTGACAGCGCTCCAGGGCGCCGATGAACCAGGCGCCCGGGTCCAGCTGCCAGCGGTCCAGGCCGTGGCGCGCCGAGGTGGGAAACGCGTGGTGATTGTTGTGCCAGGCCTCGCCGAAGGCCAGTGGCGCAAGCCAGGCGAGGTTGCGGGACTGATCACCGGTCGAAAATGGCCGCCTGCCGAAGAAGTGGCAGAGCGAGTTGATGCTGAACGTGACGTGATGCAGGAAGAGCACCCGCACGGCGCCGCCCCACAGAAGTCCGGTGAGGCCACCGAGTACCGAGCCGGTCAGCGCCACGCCCAGCCCGAACGGGAAGGCGAGCCCGACCAGCACCCACAGCGGGAACATGCGGCTGATCACACGCAGGTCCCGGTCGGATATCAGGTCCTTGGCATAGCGGGCCGGGTTGGCCATGTCCTTGCCGCGGAACATCCAGCCGACATGCGCGTGGCCGAGCCCGCGAAGCGCTCCGCGCCAACCCGGCGCGTCCTCGAGGTGAGGGCTGTGCGGGTCACCGGCGTGATCGGAGAAGCGATGGTGCTTGCGGTGCGTGGCGACCCACTCGATGACCGGCCCCTCGACCGCCATCGAGCCGAGCACCGCGAGCAGCGCTCGCAGGGCGCGCGAGGTCTTGAAGCTGCGGTGGGTGAAGAGGCGGTGGTAGCCGACGGTGATGCCGAGCCCGGTGAGCGTGTACGTGATCGCAAGGACGACGAGGTCCTGCCAGTGAAGGGTCCCGCCCCACGCCATCCATGCCCCAAGGATCAGCGCCGCCACGGGGATGCCGACGACCATCGTGCGCACGACCCGCTCGGAGGTCTCGTTCTCGATCGGGATGACTTCTGCGACGGGGCTGCCGTGCGACTGGACTGGTGTGCTCATTCTGCGCCTCCTGCCAACTCCTGCGGCGCACCTCGGCGCGGCGGGCTTGGATCTCGATCATGAAAACGGGCCTGAGTCTCTGAAGTGGGCCCGCTTGGGGAGGAGTCCAATCCGGCGGCTAGGTCTACGTCCGGGGGCCGGCTGCTCGGCAACCGCCCAGGCGCAACGGTAGCGGGTCGGGCGGGTGCCTGAGCCGCGCAGGTGTCCGGATCTCGACGAACGTTAGGCGGCGCGCAGCTCGGCCAGACCGTCGGCGATGCTCTTCACCGGAGCGTAGCCAAGCTGCTCGCGGGCCTTGTCGATTCGGATCGTGCACTCCTGGCTACTGACCCAGAAGGCAAAGCGTGTCAGTGGCGGCCTGCCCGGAAGAGGCAGGATGCGCCAGCCCGCCTCGCCCGCGCGCGCGAGGGCGGATCCGGCCCAGACGGGGATGCTCCGCGATGGCGCGGTCACGCCCTGCGAGGCCAGCAGCTCGCTGACGAACTCGCGGAACACGACGGGCTCGCCGTCGGTGACGAAGTACACGTTGCCTGGGCGCCCTCGCGTGGCGCCGAGCACGAGGCCCTCGACGGTGTTCTCCACGTGGGTCGTCGACGTACGGTGGCGCCCGCCGCCGATCCACGCGAAGCGCCCGCTGCGAACCGTCTCGAGCATCACGGGCAGAAGGGTCGTGTCGCCGACTCCCCACACGAAGCGGGGGCGAACGACGACCGTCTCGAAGCGCTCGCCGTTGGCCGCCAGCACCGCCTGCTCGGCACGCGCCTTCGTCGAGCTGTAGAGGGCCGGCGAGTCGGGTCGCAGGGGAGCGCTCTCATCGACGTTCACGAGCGGCCCGCCGGCGAGCAGGACAGCCTCGGTGCTGACGTGCACGAACCGCCGGACGCCCGCCTCGGCGCAGGCTCGCAGTGCGTGCCTCGTGCCATCCACGTTTCCGCGCTCGAACTCCTCGCGCGTTCCCCAGTCGCCGAGCGTCGCCGCGGCGTGAAAGGCAAGCTCGCAGCCCTCCGCACCGGCGCGCATGGCCGCCGCGTCCGCGAGGTCGCCGTCGACGGGCTCGGCGCCGCGTTCACGCACGCGGTCGGCCGCCGACGTCGAGCGTGCGAGCGCATGGACCGTGTGCCCGTCTGCCCGCAACCGCTCGATCAGCCGTCCGCCGATGAAGCCTGACCCGCCGGTGACGAACGCGCTGGCCATCCTCGCCGCACCCTAGCCCAGCGGCTGCGCGCGGGTCGCGTGCTATGCCGGCGTCGGCTGCGGTGCCGGGCTCGCGCCGGCGCCGCCCTCGAAGCGCTCGGCGAGCGCGCGACCGTGGCGGATCAGATCCGCGGCACGCTCGGCTATGGCGATGGTCGGCGCGTTCGTGTTTCCACGCGGCACTACCGGCATCACCGACGCGTCGACCACCCGCAGGCTCTCGAGGCCGTTCACGCGCAGCTCGGGGTCGAGGACCGCATCCGCGTCCTCGCCCATGCGGCATGTGCCAACCGGGTGGTAGATCGCGAACGTCGTCCGCGCCACGTGTGCGCGAAGGGCATCCTCGGTGTCGCCGTCCGGTGTGTTGAAGGGCTCGGCGCAGTAGGGCCGCATCGCGGGCTGCCCGCAGATGTCAAGCGTCAGGCGCAGAGCCGCGATCATCCGCTGCATGTCGTCGCCCGCCGTGTAGAACTCGTTGCGGACGACCGGCTTGGCCGTCGGATCGCTCGAGGCGAGCCGCACCGAGCCGCGGCTTCGGGGCGTGAGCAGGCAGGGCGAGACCCACACACCGTGCTCCTCGGGGTCGCTCATGCCGTCATCGACGATGTGCACCGGGGCGAGGTGGAACTGCACGTCGGGCGCCGAGGCGTCCGCGCCGACACGGGCAAAGCCGCCGGCCTCGGCCAGGTTGGAGGCGAACGGTCCGGTGCGCGTCGCTTCGTACTCCTCGAGCGCGGCGGGCTCGAGCGCCAGCAGCAGGCTCTCGGCCTCCGGCGTCGTCCACACCAGCTGCGTGGCCGCGTGCTCCGAGAGGTTCTCCCCGACCGCAGGCTGGTCGAGCAGCACCTCGACTTCGCGCAGCGTCAGATGTTCGGCGGGGCCGACGCCGGAGAGCATCAACAGCTGGGGGGAGTTGTAGGCGCCGCCGCACAGGATCACCTCACGCTCGGCCCTGAACTGTTGCGGCGCTCCGAGCTGGCTGGCATGCACGCCGACCGCCCGCGTTCCCTCGAAGAGAACCCGCTCGGCGAGCATGTACGGCATCACGGTCAGGTTGGGCCGCTCCATCGCCGGATGCAGGTAGGCCACGGCCGCGCTCGCGCGCATGCCCTCGCGCTGGGTCACCTGGTAGAGCCCGACGCCGTCCTGCTCGTCGCCGTTGAAGTCGTCGTTGCGCGCGAGGCCCGCCTGGACTCCGGCGTCGACGAACGCGCTCGCGATGACGTTGCGCGAACGGCTTTCGCTGACGGGCAGCGGGCCGCCGACGCCGTGCCAGCGCGAGGCGCCGCGCTCGTTGTCCTCGGCCTTCATGAAGTAGGGCAGCAGATCCGCCGATGACCAGCCCGAGACACCCCAGTCGTCATAGTCGCATCGGTTTCCGCGGATGTAGACCATCGCGTTCACCGAGGATGAGCCGCCCAGCACCTTGCCACGGGGGAGCTGAATCCGCCGGCCGTAGCATTCGCGCTCGGGCGCAGAGTGGTAGTCCCAGTCGACATCCGTCCCGGCGAGCTTCAGATAGCCGAGCGGCACGTGGACGTTCTCCTTGGTGTCCGGGGGTCCCGCCTCCAGCAGCAGCACCCGCACGCCCGGGTCTTCACTCAGGCGGTTCGCCAGCACGCAGCCCGCCGAGCCTGCGCCGACGATTACGTAGTCGAACATCTTCCCGCTCCCCTCCTCGCCGCTCTGCCTCGAGCCGCCTACGATACCGGACGCGTTTCGGGTCGCTGCGAGGCTCCGAACAGCGCTCGAGCCCGCCCGGCGACGAGCTCTGGCAGCTCCTCTGCGATGAAGTGCCCGGAGTCATCGCACAGCTCGACGTCCATCTGATCGGCGTGTGATCGCCACTCGCCGAGCGCCCTGTGGTCGATGGCCAGGTCGCGGGTCCCGTGCAGAAGCAGCGTCGGCACGGTGAGGCGCCGGTCGCGGAACTGGCCTCCGAGGAACTTCGGTAGCTCGCGAAGCAGAAACGTCCGATACAGGTGGACCGAGGCCTCGGCGCGAGCAGGAGACCGCAGCGGGGCGGTGAACGCCTCGAGCTCGTCGTCGGTCCACGCGGGGTGCACGGCGCCCGCCGTGATGAGCCTGCGCACGAAGGACGTGCGCCGTATCAATGCCTGGCCGAGAATCGGCGTCGCGAGCGCGACCTGGTACCAGAGCCGAGCCAACACCGGGATGGCGCGCGGCGAGGGCGGATCGGGCCAGGGCGTGTACATGTTGAGCGCCAGGTAGTGCGCAAAGCGCTCGGGGTGCTCGAGACAGAGGATGAAACCGATCCACGCTCCCCAGTCGTGCGCGATCAGATCGACACGCTCGAGGCCGAGCGCGTCGAGCAGTCCGATGACGTCCTGCGCGAGGGTGGCCTTGTCGTAGGCGCCGGGCGGGGCATCGCTCCAGCCGAAGCCGCGCAGGTCCGGGCAGATGACGCGGCGCTCGCCGGAGAGCAGGGGCGCCACGCGGCGCCAGGCGTACCAGTGCTGGGGCCAGCCGTGAAGCAGCAGCACCGGCGGTCCCGAGCCGGCCTCGGCAACGTGCATGCGGACTCCGCCGACGTCGACCATGCGATGGCTCATCCCCTCGACCTCGGGCAGTTGAACCTGGTCCGGCTTCATGGCGGGCCGCTCACCCGGACCGCACGCGGTCGCCGGCCGATGCGCCCAGCTCGTAGGCGCCCGGCTCGATGCGAGCGGTCCTGCGCCGGTAGGTGCTCCACAGCCACGGCCACTGATTGGGGTCGTTGCCGTTCTCGTCGACATACCAGTTCGTGCAGCCCGTGTGCCACACCGTCCCGGCCAGTGCCGCCCGCAGCTGGCGGTTGAACGCCTCGGCCGTCGCCCGGCGGACCTCGATCCGCCGCGCGTGCGTCCGCTCCAGCTCACCGAGCGCGGCTATCACGTGAGCCACGCCGGCCTCGATCGTGTAGATCACCGAGCCGGTTCCACCGTTCGTGTTCGGTCCGTACAGCAGGAACATGTTCGGGAAGCCCGGAACGGACATGCCCAGATAGGCGTGCGCCGCCTGTCCCCACTCCTCGGCCAGCGTGCGTCCACCCGCTCCCACGATCTCCATCGGCGCGACGAAGCCGTGGGAGGAGAAACCGGTGGCAAGCACGAGCACGTCGGCGGGACGCTCCGTGCCGTCCTTCAGACGCAGTCCGCCCGCGGTCACCTCGACGACCGGCTCGGTGACGAGGTCCACGTTGGGCTTGGCAAGCGTCGGGTACCAGTCGTCGGTCAGCATGATCCGCTTGCAGCCGACCTCATCGCGCGGCGTCAGCTTGGCGCGCAGCTCCGCGTCGTCGATCGCCTTCTCGATCTGCTTGCGCCCGACGGCGCGAAAGCCCTCCAGCAGCGCTTGGCGCACCGGGCGGACGAGCCTGCGGCGACCGGTCATGGCGAGCACGCCGAGCTCCATGAACGCGAAGATCGCGATGCGGTCGAGCCGCTGAGCGAGCGGGAAACGCTCGAACAGCCGCTTGGTTCGCTCACGGTAGGGGAAGTCCATCTTGGGGATGGTCCATCCCGGCGAGCGCTGGTAGACGTCCACGTGCGCGACGGTCGGCTGGATCGCGGGCACGGTCTGGATCGCGCTGCAGCCGGTGCCGATCACGGCCACCCGCTTGCCCGCCAGCTCGACGTCGTGGCGCCAGTGCGCGGTGTGGAAGACGGGACCGCCGAAGCGCTCGATGCCCGGGATCGACGGCGGCTTGGGGACCGAGAGCTGGCCGCAGGCGGTGAGCAGCACGTCAGCCTCGTGCGGGCCGGCGTCCGTCTCGAGCAGCCATTTCTCGCGCTGCTCATCCCAGCTCGCTCGAGTGACCTCGGTGCCGGTGCGGATCCGCCCCAGGACGCCCTCGCGCCGGGCGACGTCCTCGAGGTAGGCCTGGATCTCGGCCTGGGGCGCGTAGCGACGCGACCAGCGCGGGTTCGGCTCGAACGAGAACTCGTACAGGTGCGAGGGGACGTCGCAGGCCGCTCCGGGATAGGTGTTGTGGTTCCAGACGCCCCCTACGCGCTCGCCGCGCTCGAACACGGTGACATCGTCGTAGCCGGCGCGATGCAGCATCACCGCTGCTCCGACGCCGCCGAAGCCGCCGCCGACGACCGCGATCGACCTTTGCCCTCGCCATGCTCCGTTGTTGCCGTTCACGCGCGGATCTGCACCCACTCGGCGAACACTACTTCCGTCGCGCATCGGCTCGCAACAAGCCAGCGGCCCTCAGGTCTCGACCGGCGTGCCCTCTTCCTTCCCCCACTCGACCCACGATCCGTAGTAGACGCTCACGTCCGGATAGCCGAGGACATGCCTCAACGCGAACCATGCACGGCTCGCCCTGTTGCCGATCGTGCAGTAGGCGATCACCCGCATCCCGCCGCTGACGCCCGCCTCATCCAGGACGCGGCGAAGCTCGGTGGCCGGCTTGAACGTGTCGTCGTCGTTGCACAGCCGGTCGATCGGCACGCTGATCGCGCCGGGAATATGGCCCGCCCGTCCCGCATCCGCCGTCGCGCCTGACGGCCAGAAGCGCTCGCCGCTGTACTCCGCCTCCGAGCGCACGTCGAGCAGCACCCGGCCGGCGGCGCCGATCGCGGCTTCGGCGTCCGCTCGGGTGCTCAGACTGTCCGCGCTCGCGTCGTCCAGCGCATAGGCGCTCTCGAGCGGCTGGGGGACATCCGTGCTCCACTCGCCGCCCGCCCGCGTCCACTGGTCTCTCGAGCCCGAGAGCATCCTGGCGTCGGCATGACCGTGCGCCTGCATCAGCCAGAGTCCCAGCGCTGCGCCGTAGCCGTAGAAGACGACCGTCGAGCCGGGAGCTATGCCCGATCGTGACAGCAGGCGCTCGAGCTCGGGCCGCCCGATCGCGCGGTAGCCGGGGTCGCGCAGGTCCGTGTACGCATTCCAGAGGACCGCCCCCGGAATGTGGCCGGCGTCGTAGGCGGTCCGGCTGACGTCGAGCTCGACCAGCCGTACGTCCGGATCCGTCACATGAGCCGCCACCCAGGCGGCGTCGACGATCACCCGACTCCCCTTTCCGAAGGACACGACCCTATCGCCGCAGCCTGTGGCCTCACATGATCTTCACATACTTGCTGCCGGCGCGGGTACCCACAGGACGACGCTCACCGTCGCGCGTACAGGCCCAGTTGACCGACCTTCCAGGCCGCTCGATCGACCATCCGCCCACGCCAGCCCCGGTTGGCGCGGCGACCACGCCCTAGAGAAAGAGGACCAATGCGTCACACCTTCACACTCCGGCGAGCGCCCGTTGCGAGAGCCGAGCGCCGCCGGCCGCCCGCAAGGGTCTGGATCGCGACAGCTATGGCCCTCGGCGCGCTCGGCGTCGGCTCATCGACCGCCGCCGCCCTCACGCCCAAGGTCCACCATGTCTTCGTGATCGTGTTGGAGAACCAGGGATACGCCGCCACCTTCGGCAACCCGAGCGCCGATCCGTACCTCGCTCAGACGCTGCCCTCCCAGGGCGCGCTCCTCGAAAGCTATTACGCGACCGGCCATGCGAGCAACGACAACTACGTCTCGCTCGTCTCCGGCCAGCCGCCCAACGCCCAGAACCAGGCCGATTGCGTCAAGTTCGACAACTTCACCGGCGCGATCATGCTCTCGAGCGGAGTCGAGACGGGCACCGGTTGCGTGTATCCGGCGGAAGTGCCGAACATCGGCAACCAGCTCACGGCGAAGAAACTGACCTGGAAGGCCTACATGGAGGACATGGGCAACGAACCCAAGCGCGAGGCGGCGGCCTGCGGGCATCCAGCGCTCGAAAGCACCGACGAAACGCAGAAAGCCGTGGCGGGTGACGGCTATGCCACGCGCCACGACCCGTTCGTGTACTTCCATTCGGTGATCGACGAACCGACCTACTGCGACAAGCACGTGGTCGCGCTGGGGTCGCCGACCGGCGCGATGCCCGCCGCGGCCTTGAAGGGCGAGACGGGCCTGGCCACCGACCTCGGCGCCGTGACGAGGACCCCACGCTTCTCGTTCATCACGCCGAACCTCTGCAACGACGGGCACGACTATCCCTGCACGAACCAGCCGAGCGGAGCCTCTGCGCTGGCGGACATCGACACCTTCCTGGAAACCTGGGTACCCAAGATCACGAGCTCGCAGGCGTACCGCGAAAACGGGCTACTGGAGATCGTCTTCGACGAGGCGGCGAACTCCGAAACGGAAGCCTGCTGTGGAGAGATGCCCGGGCCGGGCTCGCCGTCGCCGGGGATCACGGGGCCGGGCGGCGGCAGGGTCGGGGCGGTGCTGCTCTCGCCGTTCATCAAACCGGGCACCGTGAGCTCGACCCCCTACAACCACTACTCCTCGCTGGCCAGCTGGGAGTCGATATTCGGCCTGTCGCGGCTGGCCGACGCGGCGTCGGTGCCGGGCGTCTTCGGTCCGGACATCTTCACCATGGCCCACTAGCGTTCGCATAGAGTGCGCCGCGGTGATCGACCTCGAGCGCGAGGCGGGCGGAGTGGCGCTGCTGCGCATGGCGCGCCCGCCCGTCAACGCTCTCGACCTCGAGCTCGTTCGGGCGATCACACGCGGCGTCGCTGCCGTCACGGAGTCAGACGCGTGCGCCGTCGTCCTCACGGGAGACGGTTCGTGCTTCAGCGCGGGCATCGACACGAAGGTTGCACCGACCTACGACGCTCATCAGCGCCGCGATGCGATCAACGCGATCAACGAGCTCGTCGCGACGATCTGCTCGACGCCGCTGCCCGTCGTGGCCGCGATCAACGGCCACGCGATGGGCGGCGGGCTCGTGATCGCCCTTGCCTGCGACCTGCGCGTCGCGGCGCGCGGCGAGCACAAGCTGGCGCTTAACGAGGTCGTGGCAGGCGTCCCGTTCCCGGCGGGTCCGCTGGCGGTGGTGCGAGCCGAGCTGGACCCGTCGGTGATGCGAGACCTCTGCCTCACGGGTCGCGCCGTCGGGCCCGACGAGGCGCTGGCGCTGCACGTGGTCGACGAGGTCCTCGACGCGCCGGACCTGCTCGACCGGGCACGACGACGCGCGCTCGAGCTCGGGGCGTTCCCCGCATACGAGCTCGTCAAGGCTCAGGTGCGCGGACCGCTGATCGCCGAGCTGCAGCAGATCGCCTCCACGGATGACCCTCTGATCACCGGGGGCGAAGGCCGGGCCTAGGAGGCACGCGAGCCTCGCGGCGCGAGCTTGAACCTGCCGCTCATCCTCGCCAGCTCCCGGACTCGTAGCTTTCGAGCCCGCCGAGCATCTCGCCCGTCTGCAGCGTCGCCATCCCGTGGCGGTACTCGCCGCGCAGAGCGTCCTCGAGCTGCAGCGACCACTGCTCGTAGGACGAGAGTCGGTCGCTACGCAGCGCCGCCTGCGGCTTGCCGGCGATGTCGTGCGCGAGCTCGACCGCCGCAGGCAGCGCCTGGCCAGCCTCCACGAGGCGGTTCGCCAGTCCCATGCGCCGGGCCTCCTCCCCGGATACCCCCCGGCCGGTGAGGATCAGGTCCAGGGCATTGCTGTGGCCGAGCAGACGAGCGAGGCGCACCGTGCCGCCATCCATCAGCGGAATCCCCCAGCGCCTGCAGTACACGCCGAACACGGCCTGCTCCGAGGCGACGCGCAGGTCGCACCATGCGGCGAGCTCGAGGCCCCCAGCCACCGCATGGCCTTCCACGGCGGCTATCACCGGCTTCGAGAGAAGCATGCGGGTAGGCCCGACGGGGCCGTCTCCGTCCGGCGAGAGGCGCGTCACACGGTCCGGGTCACCTGAGCGCATCGCCTTCAGATCGGCTCCGGCGCAGAACGTCCCGGCGGCGCCCGTGAGCACCGCGACGGATGCCGAGCCGTCGGAATCGAAGCGGCGGAATGCGTCGGCCAGCTCGAGCGCGGTGGGCGCGTCGATCGCGTTGGCCACCTCGGGACGGTCGATGGTCACAACCGCCACGGGGCCATCGCTCTGATAGTGGACGCTCATCTCCGATCCCTCTGCTCGAGCCCGACTCCCGTCCGCAGGCGTTCAACCTTACCCGCTGACCGGCGGCCGCGTTCGCCGCCGCCATCAGGCACACTGGAGATGACGGCAGATGCCCCTGCGGGTCCTCGAAAGCCCCAAAGCGTCAGTGCGATGCCGCGGGTTACACTCGCCCGCAGTATCCAGATACGACGGGAGCGTGGGATGACGACAAAGGCCGACTTCACACCCCAGGAGTGGGAGCTTGTCCTCGAGGGTCCGCCGAGCGCGGGCCTGATCGTGATCACGGCGCAGCGGGGCGGCACCGTGCGAGAGACGATCTCGATAGCGAAGGCGTACGCCGAGGCTCGGGCCCAGCATGGACAGAGCGAGCTGCTCGACGAGATCGTCGCGGCAAAGCCCGAGATCGACCACACCCGCTACAGCTCAACGGATGAGCTCAAGGCGCACCTTCTCGAGCATCTGCGCGACGCCGTGGCGCTGCTCGAGAGCAAGGCGCAGGCGCAGGAGCTCGACGACTATCGCCGGTTCGTCGTCAGCCTCGCGGAAAGGGCCGCTCGCGCTCACGGCGAGGGCCATCACGGCACGGAGCCGGTCAGCGACAACGAGCGCGCGGCGATCGGCGAGATACAACAGGCGCTGGGCGAGAACGCCCTCAGCTGAGCCCGCCGATGAGCTCCGCGACCGAGTCGACGATCCGCGAGGCGCGGTAGGGATAGCGCTCGGCCTGCTCGCGGGTGGTGACACCGGTGAGCACGAGAATCGTCTCCATCCCCGCCTCCAGGCCGGAGACGACGTCGGTGTCCATGCGATCGCCGACCATCGCCGCGGTCTCGGAGTGCGCGTCGATCGCGTTGAGCGCCGAGCGCATCATCAGGGGATTCGGCTTTCCCACGAAGTACGGCTCCACGCCCGTCGCGCGGCTGATCAGCGCCGCCACCGAGCCCGTCGCCGGCAGCGGGCCCTCGCTGGAGGGCCCCGTCGGGTCGGGGTTCGTGGCGATGAAGCGTGCTCCACGGGCGATCAGGCGGATCGCGAGAGTGATGCGCTCGAAGGAGTACGTTCGGGTCTCCCCAAGCACGACATAGTCGGGCGCTCGCTCTGTCAAGGTGTAACCCGCGTCGTGCAGCGCGGTCGTCAGCCCGGCCTCGCCGATCACGAACGCAGACCCGCCGGGGCGCTGGTCCTCGAGAAAGCGCGCCGTGGCGAGCGCCGAGGTCCAGATCGCCTCCTCGGGCACGTCGAGGCCGTTCGCCACTAGTCGCGCTGCGAGATCACGCCGCGTGTAGATCGAATTGTTCGTGAGCACGAGGAACGGCGTGCCGCGCTCGCGCAGGAGGGCCAGGAACTCCTCCGCGCCGGGAATCGCCTGCTCCTCGCGCACGAGCACACCGTCCATGTCCATCAGCCACGAGTGAATCTCGCGTTCGGTCATCGACGTCCAAGCATGACATGGGCGCCGTCAGACGCGGCCGTCGGCCGTCAGCCGCTACGAGCAGGCCGCCGGCGCTCAGGAGGGCAGTGCGCTCGAGTCGCCCCTCTGGAAGGGCAGGACGTCGAGCAGGCCGGTCATCTCGAACACGCGCTGGATGTTCGCTGGACCGGCGATCAGGCGGAACTCGTAGCCATGCTGCTGGCACAGTTCCCTGGCGAGGAGGATCAGCCGCAGTCCGATCGAGCCCATGAACCTGAGTTTGCTCAGGTCGAGCGCGATCTCCTTGGTGCCCTCCGCGCAGAGCCGCAGGAGCGTCGCTTCGAGTTCGGCGGCCGGCGCGAGATCCAGCTCGCCGGTCAAGAGGAGCCTGTGCCGCCCGTCGCTGACGACGTCCTGGACTTCGAAGGACCGAAGGCCAAAGGGGTCGCTGCCCTCCGTCAGCCTCACCTGCGACCCGTCATTCGCGATGGACACCCACGACCCCCTCCCGTACACGGCCTGGTGCCACCGGCGGCGGCTACCCAATGACCGGTCCTCTGTCCATTATCGGACGAAAAGGCAAACACGATGGTAGCGCGCTGGACATTCCGTAGCAAGGACTGACGGACGTGTCGGGCGCCGCACCGGCGTGAGGTCCGCGCTCAGACGCAGCCGCTCGGCCGCCGGGGCGCTCCGCGCTCCTGGGCCGGCATCGTCTGCGGCGGCGCCGGCAACGGGTACGGTTTGACCGAGGGGAATTCGGCGTTTCCCGTGCCGGGACTCTGGGTGGGGCAGTCGCTCCCGAGCACGCGAGGGTCAGCAGACGAGGGACTCGGCAGCGACGGTACGGAGGAGTCTGCCGCCTGGGCGAAGTTGAACGCCTGTGTCAAATCTCCGGTGTGCGAGCGTCGCCAGTGGCTGAGGTTGGGCACTTCGGGGCCGAAGCGCCGCTCCAGGAATCGCAGCAACGAGGTGTGGTCGAAGGTCTTCGAGCACACCAGCCCGCCGCGTGTGAAGGGCGAGATGACGAGCATCGGCACGCGGAATCCCAGGCCGATCGGCCCACGGATGCCGCCGGCGATGCTGGGCAGCGGTTCGACCGTGAGGTACTCGCCCGGCGTGCCCGCCGGCGCGATCGGTGGCGGCACGTGGTCGAAGAAGCCGCCATTCTCGTCGTAGGTGGCGAACAGCGCCGTCTTCGACCAAACGGACGAGTTTGACGTGAGCGCGTGCAGGACTTCCGCGAGCGCCACCTCGCCGTAGGTGACCGGCGCCGGAGGGTGCTCGCTGTGCACCAGCGAGGCGAGCACCCACGAAACCTGCGGCAGCGTGCCTGCAAGGCAATCGGCTTCGAAGTCCGCGGGGAAGGTCGGCGCCAGTGCATTCGCGGCCAGCTGCGCGTTTTCCTGATACGCCTTGAAGTAGGGGAGCACGTTGTCGCCGTAGTTGCCGTCGGGCGTCGCGTACACCTTCCAGCTGATCCCTGCGGACTGAAGCTGCTCCGGATAGGTCCGCCAGGTGAACTTGCCGTACTGCTGCTGGCGGTTGGTCACGAGCGTCTGGAGCGATGGCCCCCCGTTCTTGCCGGCGGGGTCGATCGTCGCGCTCATGGAATACAGCCGGTTCGGGTCGGTCGGTCCGAGCACCGAGCAGAAGTAGCGATCGCAGATCGTGAAGTTGTCGGCCAACGCATGGAAGAACGGCAGGTCTTCGCGCGTGTAGTAGCCCATCGTGTTGGTGCCGTTGCTCGCGCCGTTGGTTTCCAGGTGGACCGACACGAACTCGTCCAGCGCGCCCCCGTGCCAGCATTCATGCATCGCCGCCCACTCGTGCGAGATGTCGTTGACGCACTCGCCGCCATTGGTCGTGTCGAAGCGGAATGGGAGCAGGTGGCCGCCGTAGGGTTCCCCGGCCGCGCCGGGGAACGGCTGGGCGAAGATTGTTTTTTCGCTGCCGTCGCTGAGCTTCAGCACGTTGCGGTCGTGGAAGCCCCGCACGCCTCGGTACGTGCCGAAGTAGCTGTCGAACGAGCGGTTCTCGTTGATGAAGATGACGACGTGCTCGATCGCGGAGAGCGATCCGCAGGCGGCGGGCGCGGCCAGCACCCGCTCGAGCACGTGTGCGGGCGAGGCGAGAACCTCCATCCCGGCCAGCGCGCCAGCAGCTGCACCCGCGCGCAGAAGGTCCCTGCGTGTCAGACCCATCGATGGCAACCTGTCCCCCTGTCCCGCATTGATGGCAAGCTGTCGCCCAAGTACCCGGGAGGGGGCCCTTCTAAGCGCCAGTCAAAGCTGCGGGCCGCGCCATCGGCTAGGCTCCAGACCCGGCAAAGTAGGAGATCAGGGGTGCAGCATGAATGACCTCACGAACGAGAGCGAGCCTGCATTCCACCTCTTCCTGGACGCGGACGAGCTGCCCGTCGCCGCGAGCGCGCTGCGGCTGCTGATCGCCGACGAGGCCCACCAGCCCGACATCCGCCGGCTCGCCCGCGAAGTCCTCGCGGACATCGATGCTGCGCCCCCGGATCATGACGCGCTGAGCTTGCCGCTGAGCGCTCCGCAGATGAAGATCACCTATTCGGCCCTACGGCTGTTGATCAACGATCTTCAGCGAGAGCAGGCTGACGAGCGGCAGATCCTCTGGCGGATCGTGGAGAAGCTCCCCGACGAGCATGCGATCCGCGCCATCGTGCTGGAGTAGGCCGAGGTCTCGCGCTCAGTCGTCTACCAGCACGCGCCCGACGCTGTCCGCCACGCACACCGGCTTCTCCGTTCCCTCGGCCTCGACGGTGAAGCGGGTGACGATCTGATACCAGCCCGCCCCCAGATCTGAGATCTCGACCACCTGCAGGTAGCAGTGCACCCGCGCGCCGGCGACGACGGGAGCGGGAAATCGAACCTTGTTCCAGCCGTAGTTGATGCCGAGCTTGAAGCCGCTCCACTCGGTCAGGTCTTTGCGCAGTCCGTCGATCAGCGAGAGGGTCAGATTGCCGTGGGCGATCGTCGTCCCGAACGGGCTCTCGAGCTTGGCGCGCTCGGTGTCGACGTGGATCCACTGATCGTCGCCGCTGAGCTCGGCGAAGCGGTTGATCATCTCCTGCGTCACCTCACGCCAGTCACTCGGGCCGACGACCTGATCCTTGAGCGCCCGGACGTCCTCGATCCCGTTGGCGACGGCCTTGGGCATGCTCGCGCTGACAGCCATTCTCCCTCCCTTTTTGTCGACGTATGCTAGTCGCTGCTATCCGGCTCTTTCGACGATCGCGTCTGCGGGCAGCAGCCGGCGCGGAATCCCGATGCCGTAGCACAGGAGCACGCACGGCCTGTAGACGGGACGGAACCCCAGCAGTTCGGGGATCGTCACCATGCGGTAGCCGCGAGCCCGCAGCGAGGCGATGATTGATGGATAGGCGGCGAGGGTCTCACCGCGCGGACCGCCCCCGTCGTGCGAGATGATTATCGAGCCCGGGCGGACCTGCGCGAGCACCTGCTGCGCGATCGCGCCGGTGCCGGGCAGGGCCCAATCGCGCGGGTCGACGTTCCACATCACCGTCGCCAGGCCGAGCGAGCGCGCGGTCCGCAAGACGGAGGGGTCGTACGCGCCGTAGGGCGGGCGCAAGACGCACGGCGTGTAGCCGCTCAACGAGCGGATAGCCCCGATCGTCGACTCGAGCTCGGCGCGCACGCTACCGCTGCGGGTCAGGTCCGGATGGTTGAACGTGTGGTCGCCGAGCGCATCGCCGTCCCGCAGCTCGCGTAACACGGTCGGCCGATACCTGCCGGTGATCTGCCTGCCGACCATGAAGAAGGTGGCCTTCGCATGCGAGCGCTCGAGCATCGTGACGAACGCTCCCGTATCCGCGGCAGGTCCGTCATCGAAGCCGATCGCGACCTCGCGCCGCGCGGCGCCGTGCAGATAGGCGAACCGGCCGTGACTGCGGCAACCGACGATCCGATATAGCGACGGGGAGGCGATGGGCTGCTGTCCCACGGCCGCATAGGTGGGGACTCGACGTGCCCCAGCCGAGTCGGCTCGATGGCCGGACGCCGCCAGCCCGGGGAGGTCCGTCAGCGCCAGGGCTCCCAGCACGGCGAGCCCCCATGCGGGTGCGCGCGAGCGGAGCATCGGCATCCCTCGTGCGAGCCTCGCCGGCACTCTTGCCTTGACCGAAGTCACGGGGTCGCACCCTACCCCGCCTTCGCGGCGGGCCGATGGGGCGTGGACGAACTAGCGGGCCGCGGGTGGGCGCGACGGCGCTTCGGTCAGGAGCGATCGAGGGTCGCACGGCTGCGGCCGGCGGAGGCGGCGTACTCTTTGTCGCCGCGATGGAATGGATGAGCCCGATCGACTCCTCCTTTCTGCATGTGGAGAATGCGACCACGCCGATGCACATCGGCGGTGTCAGCATCTTCGAGGGTCCGGCGCCGGCCTTTGACGATCTTCGGGCGATGGTGGCCGGCAAGCTCGGCCTGGTTCCGCGATACCGCCAGAAGATCCGCTCGGTGCCGCTCTCCGCCGGTTCCCCGGCGTGGATCGACGATCGTCACTTCAGCCTCGACTATCACCTCCGCCACACGGCGATACCGCCTCCCGGAGGCGATGAGCAGCTGCGGCAGATGGCGGGCCGCGTGTTCTCCCAGCAGCTCGACAGGAACAAGCCGCTTTGGGAGCTCTGGGTGGTGGAGGGGTTGAGCGGCGGACGCTGGGCGCTGCTTTCGAAGGTGCATCACTGCATGGTGGACGGCGTCGCTGCGACCGATCTGATGTCGGTCATGTTCTCGGACACGACCGCGCCCTCGGGCGCCGGTGACTGGTCGGCGGAGCCGGATCCGTCGTCGCTCGAGATCCTCCTGCGCGCGCTTGCCAGACTCGCTAGCCCCGGAGGGCAGCTGCAGGTGTTGCGGCGCGCGCTCGGCGCGCCGGTTTCGACGTTTCGCGCCGCCGTGGAGGTCGCGAGGGCGACTGCTGCGGCCGGACCGAGCATGCGGCCTGTGGCGGGCTCTTCGCTCACCGGGCCGATCGGACCTCATCGGCGGTGGAGCTGGGCCGATGCGAGCCTTGCCGACGTCAAGCGGATCCGTGCCGTCTTCGGGGGAACGGTCAACGACGTCGTGCTGACGCTCATCACGAACGGCTTCCGCGCGCTGCTCGATTCCCGCGGCGAGAGCGTCGCGAAGGATCGTGTCGTTCGCACGATGGTGCCCGTCTCGGTGCGTCGGCCCGGAGAGCGGGGGGTCTACAACAATCGCGTCTCGGCGGTGTTCGCGGGGCTGCCCGTCGGCCTCTCCGATCCGGTTGAGCGTCTCGAGGCGATCCGCACGGAGATGGACGGCGTCAAGCAGTCCAAACAGGCGGTTGCCGGCGACGTGCTGACCTCACTCTCTGGTTTCGCGCCTCCGTTGCTGCTGGCGCTCGGCAGCCGGCTGATCACGCTGTCGCCGCGGCTGAACATGCACACCGCGACGACCAACGTTCCCGGCCCCCAGCAGCCCGTCCAGACGCTCGGCCGGCGAATGATCGCCTCCTATCCCTTCGTCCCCGTGGTCGGCTCGATACGGATAGTCGTCGCGATCTTCTCCTACGACGGCGGTCTTTACTTCGGGGTGACGGGCGACTACGACGGGGCTCCGGACATCGACGTGCTCACGGATGGGATCCGCATCGGGATGGACGATCTGCTCCGGCTCGCCTCCCCGCCCAAGCGCCCCGCCCGGAAGGGCCCGAGGCGAGCATCTGCTGCGGTCGCCTCGCCGGACGTGAGCTGACGCCCTCGGGATCAGCCCGACGCTGAAGGCTCGCACCGGTACGCGGCGCTCACGATGAAGGGCACACGAGCGGGTTGATCCCGGCCGGGTCCAGACACATGTCGACGCGTACCGGGAGCTTGTGCCGGCGAACCGTGAAGCGGGTGTACTTTCCGATCGCGCCGGGTTTGGAGACCAGGATTTCCAGGGTCACGCCAAAGCGGAGGCGACGCTCAAACGCCCGAAAGTCGACCGGAGCAACCCCCCGCAGGCCGGGGACGGCGAACCGTTTCAACGATTTGACGGGACAGCCACGGCCCCTGCACCGTACCGTGACCTTCGCGCCGGCCGGCGTCTGCTGCACCCTCAGCAGCCTGAGCCTGACCCCCGATGAGGTCTCGGTGCCGGCGATCCGCACGACCGGAAACGGCTGCATGAGGAGCAACCTGGGGGTGACCACGTTGATCGTTTCGGTGGCCGTGCTCGAGAAGCCGTTCGCATCTGTGACGAGCAGCCGCACGACATGGCCTCCGGGGGTGGGGAACGAGGTGTTGAGCACCGCTCCCCCGGGC